>BNJV01002559.1_pt1 | contig 237675 bp, 230 predicted proteins | sample 8540591 | NCBI WGS metagenome assembly BNJV01 (sample SAMD00202457, study PRJDB9452) | human saliva metagenome | host: Homo sapiens | reverse complement strand
ACGTCAATCATTAATCATTTTTATTTTTTTAAATAATGAATAAATTATATGAGCAAGGCAGAAGAAGCATACAGCTTATTTGCCAAGTATTGATTTTTTTATACTTTTGCAAACTTACATAAAATTATTTGATTTCATGCCTGTAGAATAAAAAAACTTGAGATTACAATATAAACCAATTATCTAAAAAAACAAGTATCTCGCTCTAACCCCTCCTTCTCTCGGAGGGATTAGAGAACGATTATCTTCTATTTTTTTGCATAATCTGCAATAAGTTGTTGCAGTCCTTCTTTCGTACGAGTGTCATACTTAGCGGCATCCATACTTGGGGTATCCAGATATTCAGTCGTCAGTTTTATTCTTGTTTTCTCACTTCGTGTACCTAATAAGGCTTTATCGCCAAGATAGATAGCTCCATTTCTGTCCTTCAACTTCAAATAAAGTTCGTCTTTATCTAATGGATGTTGCAGAATATAATTGCCTTTTCCATCGGTAAAGAGAACCTCGAAGAACTGCGAATGACGTGTTCCTATATTGATAGAACTGCTGCCACCAGCATTTCTTAACGCACTGTCTTTTGATCCCTTTGTTCCGATATAGGTCTTACCACCAGCATAGACGGTTACGTTGTCAGCAGCCTTGAACCTCTGTTCAGTATCGCCGTTTGCATCATTTTGTTTTAGTGTTACAGAAGAACCCATTGCCGGAGCATCAAGATCGAGAATTCCATTAGTGCCTTTACCCATCTTCTTTTCAATAGACTCATAGATGATGGTGATATTTCCCTCGTGTGTCGTGCCGTCAGCAAGTACCACCTTACCAGGCACATTATAGATGTTCACGGAAGCTTTTTGGGCATCGTTTACCAACTGTTGTTCTTCCTCAACAGCCTGTTGTTCCTCTGCCTTAGCCTTGTTAGCCAGTCGCTGCTTAATGTCCTCCGTCATATCTCCCAATGTATAGCCGTTTGCAAGCAGTTTAGACACCATGCGATGTGCCATCTCGTTCTCAGAGAGTTTAAATGCCGTCTTGTATTCTAAGAAAGGAAGTTTCCTATCATCACAGGTTGTTATATTGCTGAAATTCTCACTGTTAGTCCACGATCCCAGTTTTATTTCGGCAACTTGGTTGCCCACGCGGTCCTTAATATAATAGTTTCTTTTGCCCAATGATGGTTCATTGACAAGAACCTTACCCACCATCACCTTGTTGATGATAATGTCGCCATCGTCATTGATGAAGAAAGGATGCTGTGCTGTAAATTCTTCATCGGCTTTCTCCATCTTTTTAACAACGGTATAGATGCTATCCCATTTTGCAGAGAAAGGGCATGAACCCTGTGCGAAGAGGTTAGCAATGATAGATTTCTTGATGCCGTTCACTGCGAGGAGATTGGGTTTGCTATCTAACAGTTTGTAGGCAAAAAACTTCGTATTGGACAGAACTATCCTATCTTGCGGATCAGGTAATTCAAAGACTGCACCCTCAGGCGATATAAACTTAAGCCACTCTTCTGGTGCGCTGACTCCTTGTTTTGTCTTATTGGTAATGAAAAACGTAAGAACTTGCTTCCCATCAAGTGTAGACAATTCGCACGTTCTTTTCTCTTCTTTTAGAAGCGCTACTGGTGTTTCATTAAGTAATACCGCTCCCTTCTTTATTTTCATATCCTGGGCATGTGCAGAAAGCACCATGAAGCTGGCGATAAAGCCTAATACTGTTTTCTTCATATTGTTTATTAAAATTTAATATTCAGATGATTTGTTTGCAAAGATAACCTTTTTTTCTTGATTAATTAACAAATACTATACCTTTTCTCTTTCTCTCTGAAATAATAGACCTTTTTCTTCTTTAATTTATCTCCAAAAATTGCATTTCCTGATTGACCTTACATAATATGACAACAGCAAAACGAGATACAGCAGAAGACAGTAAACGATCTTATGTGTAAATATTTTTCACAGCTCAAATTTCTATTGGTGCTCATTAGGGACTTGAATTAAGGCTTATTTGGCTTTGAAAAGACACCCTTTTGACGTCGAAGTAACGCCCTTTTGAAGCCCAACTAAGCACCTTTTTTTGCAGAGGCTTTTCAATATTCTGATTAACAGGAGGTTATAAACACGCAAAAAAGGGACTTTTCTTATGATTTTTAGCTGCGAAGCTTAATAATTTATGTCAATATTTTTCAAAGCGTATATATGATTATTCTTTGAATAAAAGAGTGTTTTCGATAGATGAAAAGGCCTATTCCTATTAATGTTTTCTGGTATATCTGCTTGGTATGATAAGTATAGAATGGAATAATACAGCAAATAGGAAACTTTGGTAAGATAACTACTTGTAGCATACCAACAAAAAAGCCCACTCATTAAAATGAGCAGGCTTTTAATTCTATAGTTGTAAATTGATTACTCTTCAACTGGAGTGAAATCATCCTTACCTACACCGCAAAGAGGGCAAACCCAATCATCTGGAATATCCTCAAATGCTGTACCTGGCTCAATGCCGCTATCTGGATCACCAAGTTCTGGGTCATAAATATAACCACATGTCTCGCATTCGTACTTCTTCATAATGCTTCTGTTTATAATGTTAAAAAAATAAATTTTAATTTGAATTATATCGCTTGCAAAGTTACAAGTATTTTGTAATAATTACACAATTAAATAGTTAAAAAAATGCTATTGAATTAAAGGGTTGATATTACTTATAGATTCAAAAACTTATTGATTTATAGGTAAATACAATACTTGTATGTTTAGTAAAAAAAAAGAATCTTTAAGGATTTAATTCGTGCATTTCACTTGGTATTTTTCGTTTCAATACTTCAAGTGTAAATTCCTTACCAATAACGATTCCACTATCACGTAAAACAGACTCAATTGTCTTTTTAGCCAATTCTGGATGATTATTTTCATCACTCAGATGGCATAACCATACATGGCGTAAAGCAGGTGAAGCATTCTCTACAAGTGCTTTTGCACAGGCTTCATTACTAAGATGTCCGTTTGGTCCACTGATACGTTCCTTTAAATGGCGTGGATATGGACCAGCAGCCAACTTCTCTGGCTCATGGTTTGCCTCAATTACCAAGTAATTAGAAATAGAAATAAACTGAGCAATCTCATCTGTGATATGTCCACAATCGGTGATTAATGTAAATCGAATACTCTCATATTCTACAGAATAACCAACACAGTCTGTGCTATCATGGGGTACTCCGAAAGGGGTTACTTTAAATTCACCAATAGTAATCTCTTCGCCTTTTTGTACGAATTTAACGTATTGTTGATCGACTTTACGTCTTACACACCAGTTCTGACTAATTCCTCTATGAACATCTTTTGTTGTATATACAGGTAGTTGCAAATCACCACTTATAGAGCCAACAGACTTCACATGATCGGCATGATCATGGGTGATAAGCACATTATGAACCATATTTAATTGCAGACCATAGTTGTGGAAATGCTTCTTTAATGTACGAATACCAACACCACAATCAATCATTAGACAGTCTGTGTCAGTATATAAAAGATAGCAATTACCACTACTACCACTGCCGAAAGATAAAAATCTCAGCATTATTTTCTTATTTTAGGCAAATGTAACAAAAGTATTTTGATAGACAAAATTATTGTTTATGTTTGCCTTATTATACACTTTACTTTTAGGAATAATTAAACATAAAAGTATCTATGAAATGACTAAAATGGAAGTCCTACGGCGAAATGGAACGTAAAGTCTCGCTTCAGATTTGGATGCCATAAAGCATAATGCTCTTCCGTACTTGTATAAGCAGGGTTAATGGCTTTCATACCACCATCAAATCGAAGTATGAAGTAATCGAAATTGAGTCGTAAACCAAGTCCGTATGCAACCGCTATTTGATTATAGAAACTCTTAAAGCTAAACTGTCCGCCTGGTTGGTCAGCATAGTCACGTAGTGTCCATATGTTTCCTGCATCTATGAAGGCTGCTGCATCAAGTTTCCAAAACAGATGTGTACGATACTCTGCGTTTAAATCAAGCTTCATATCTCCAGTCTGGTTGATAAAGTCTATTCGACCATCAACACCCTTAAACTTACCCGGTCCCAACTCTCTTACGCTCCAACCGCGAACAGAGTTGGCACCACCAGAGAAATAACGTTTCTCAAATGGGAGTACAGTACTGTTGCCGTAAGGTATCGCAATGCCAAAGCCACCATGTAAGGCTAAGGAGTTACGCTCGTCAAATCGTAGTATCTTAGTATAATCGAAGTCGAACTTTGCATATTGTGCATAGGCAATATTAAAGAGTGTTCGTTTTCCTTCACTATTCTTCTTGAAGTTGAAGACACCACTAAAACCATTCAATAAGTTACCAGCCAATTCCATTCTTGCTCTGAAAGCTTGGTTTGCGCCACTGTAATTCACACCAAATCCAGTGCGTAAGATAAATAAATCTTGATAGTTATAACGTAGAATTGCATTGCGAGTTGTCGCATTGTCGAGGTAATCATGCTTAAAGGTCTCACTAATCCACGGCATATATACGTAGCTGAGGTTAAGGAGATCAAAGTCGTATGTCAGGTGACGAACAGGATCCGACCAATGATATTTCCATGCAGAAGAAAAGACTCGACGGTGGAACTCTGGTCTATTTTGAAGATTCCATCCTACAGAAACCTCTGATGTAGCACTACTCTTTCTTTTAAAGTTCTTTGATATGAATGGAGCTAAGAAGCGAGGGAACTGCAGATGCGCTTGTACACTATATTCCTCATAGTCACTATTCTTGTAGCCCTCAAGTCCTTTAATGGCCTCAAAGGCTGCACGAAACTCCAAACTTAAATGTTCACTACCCCTAAAAAGGTTCCTATTTTGATAAGAAAGTACGGCTGCCGCGCCTAAATCACCCGCTGTGTTTGTTCCTTCTGGTTGGAAAGAGATGGTATTTGGTTTGTTGTTTGAAACCTGAATATCAGCATCTAAGTAATGAGTAGAAGATGTTGTATAGGTAAATGTCTTACCTATCACCAAACTATCATAGCGAGGTACTTCCCTAAAATTGATGTTCGTATAGCGTACTGCACCAAGACGAGAGAAGTTGTTATAAGTCTTTTGTAAGTCTGTAGCCGAGAAGTATTTGCCTTTTTCTATTAGTGTATTGTCTTCCAATACTCCCTTTCTAAGATGAAAACCTGTAGAATCACCTGGAATAAAATTGACGTTATTGATGACATAGCGTGGGTGTAATGTTGGTTTAGCATCACTATTCTCAACGTATTTCATTAAGTGTAAGGTCACGTTTACATGCTGTCTACCTTGCGTAGAGTCTGCAGTATAATATATGAAGTCCTTATGAAATCTGTAATAACCAGAGTCATTCAGGATATGTGTCAGTCTTTTACGCTCGTCATCCAAGGACGTAACGGTAAACTGATGTGGTCGATCAGTATCTTTTTGAGGTGAGGAGCAAGTACTCTTTCAATGACAGAATCCTCTATCTCATAGTTAAATCGATTAATAATATAAGGGTTGCCTGGGTGAAGTAGGTAGTTAAGGGTCAGTTTCTTTCCTTTAACCTTTTTCTCTACGTCTACTGTTGCATTCATATAACCCATATTCTGCATAGCAACCGTCAAATCTTCTGAAGAAAGGCGAGCCTGAACAGAATCATACAATACAGGTTCCTCTCCCATTCTACGTAGTGTACGATTAATCCATTTCGTAGTATCTTGTCCCGCCATAGCGTAAGTTCCTAATGGAATCTTAAAGAGAGAGAACCAGCGTGAGTTACCTTTTTGACGTACATACTGCATCAGAAGTGATGAGTTAACGTCCTTTCTGTCAGAACGTAGCTCTACCTTATCCAAAAGATATTGCCCATCAGGAACAAACTTATCTGATGAACACGCTATGACAACAAGTATAGTCATAACGATAAGGAGGGGTGTGAGAAATCTATATGTCTTTGAAAATAGCATTGATATCCTAATTTGTTAATCCCAAAATAATATACGTAATCGCAAAGAAAGTTGACTTTCAATTTGCCGAACGCAGCTTATTTTATGCAAAAATAATGCAAGTGAGTGCAAAGAAAGTAGACTTTCAATTTGCCGAACGCAGCTTATTTTATGCAAAGGTAGTAAAAAGTTAAGAAGTAATAGTCGGCGAGTGGATAGTTTTTTGTAAATTTGCGAAGTGATATCAAAAAATAAGATAAAGCTTATCCATTCTCTTGAGACTAAAAAAGGAAGAGAGAAAGTAGGATTATTTGTAGCAGAAGGACCTAAAGTTGTCAATGATTTGCTGCACGAAGGGTTTGTTGCAGATGAGATTCTGGAAGATATTGAAGATATCAAAAAGGTTTCTTTTCTCCAACATCCACAGCCTGTTTTGGGTATTTTCAGAATGCCAGAAGAAGATTGTAAAGTAACAATTGATTACTTCAGTCTATTCAATAGATACATTGATAATCAACTTGTATTAGCTCTTGATGGTGTGCAAGACCCCGGTAATCTTGGTACAATCATTCGAATTGCAGATTGGTTTGGAATTGAAAACATTTTCTGTTCGCATGAGACAGCTGACTGCTGGAACCCAAAGGTTGTGCAGGCAACGATGGGAAGTATTGCAAGAGTAAAGCTTCATTACTTAAACTTGAATGAGTTGATAGACCATCTCCCTGTTGACTACCCTATCTATGCCACGCTTTTGGATGGCAATAACATCTATAGTCAAGAACTCTCTCATCACGGAATGATTGTAATGGGAAATGAGGGAAAAGGCATATCTTCGCAGCTTAGAACAAAGATTAACCGAAAACTTCTGATTCCAAACTATCCTCCAGAGCGTGAAACGGCAGAGTCTTTGAATGTAGCCATCGCAACATCTATCGTTTGTGCTGAGTTCAGAAGACGATAAAAGGCTGTTATTCTTGAAATAATTAACTACCAACCTACAAAGAAACATAATATGATAAACTTACAAAATCTAATTAGAACAAATATTAGAGAACTCGTCTCTTGCGCTGAAACAAAAGCTGAAGAGAATGTAAGGGATTCTCAACATATTATGCTTGATGCTAATGAAAATCCATATAACAAACCTTTTAACCGCTATCCTTCTGACGATCAGATAGAGTTGAAGGAAGAACTTGCTAAACTAAAAGGTGTTAGAACTAATGAGATTTTCTTAAGCAATGGCTCTACAGAGGCGATAGATATGTGCTATCGTATCTTCTGTCAGCCAAAGGTTGATAATGTTGTTGCGATAGAACCGACCTGTGAACTATACAAACATTTTGCCAGATTAAATGATATTGAATACCGTTCAGTACTTTTGGATGAAGAGTTTCAGTTAAATGCTACAGAACTTCTTAAGGCTTGTGACAAGTATACAAAGTTAGTATGGCTTTGCTCTCCTAATACGCCAAGCGGTAATTTACTGAATGTTGAAGAAGTTGAGAAGGTATTGAAAGGATTTGATGGTATTGTTATTATTGATGAGGCTTATGCTGATTTCACACGCTTACAAACCTTTCGAGAGCGTATATCAGAATTCCCTAACATGATAGTACTCAACACTTTCTCTAAGGCATGGGCAAGTGCTGCTATCCGTTTAGGCGTGGTTTATGCACAAGAAGCTATTATAAGCATCTTCAACAAGGTGAGTAGTCCTTACCATATCAGTCAACTGACACAAGAACAAGGACTTGATGCACTTAAGCATCGCTATGATATTGAAGATTGGATAAAGATACTCTTGTTAGAACGGAAACGTATGATTCTTGCCTTCGAGAGTTTAGCTTGTTGTGAGAAAGTCTATCCATCGAATGCCAATTTCTTCTTAGCAAAGATGAAAGATGCACAAAGTGTGTATGACTATCTGTGTGAAAAAGGTATCCATGTTAGGGAATGCTCTAACGTTTCGTTATGCGGTAATTGCTTACGTATAACAATTGGTTCCAAGGCTGAAAACGCAGAAATCCTTGGATTACTTAGATGTTATAAGCCAACAAAATAGTCCTAAAATCTATAAGTTGATGTTGCTTTATTACAGCATCAACTTATAGATAATCGAAAACTCTGTTTAGTTTTATACGATAAGACGTCTTCGTATAAGTAATTTAGCAATGTCTTATTTATTTTATTGTGACTATAAGATATGGCTCTAATGCCTTTTGGGGATAGTGCGGAGGCCCAGCACCTATGGTGCGGACGGTTAACACCAATGGTGCGGATTGTTAATAAACACGCGGACCAAAAATAGTTGTACCCACACGAACCATCGTTGAGCGACATTCCACGGCTATATCATAGTCATGACTCATACCCCATGAACGCTCCTTGAATTCAGGGTCATCTGCAAAATACTTTGCCTTCAATTCGTCAAAGAGGTCTGCTGCTAACGTCATCTCCTTTTTAATTTGATTGCGGTCATCTACATTTGATGCCATCATCATTAAACCTGAGATGTGTACATTCTTAAGTTCCTTCCATTCACCGCCTTCCAATAGTTCACGACAAGCATCAGGAGTGAAGCCATACTTGGTTTCCTCTTCTGCAATATGGAGTTCAAGAAGAACGTTGATGACACGGTTGTACTTAGCAGCTTGCTTATTGATTTCCTTTAAAAGTTTCAAAGAGTCAACAGCTTCAACCATAGAGATATAGGGAGCAATATATTTCACTTTATTGGTCTGTAGATGACCAATAAAGTGCCACTCTATATCCTTTGGAAGTGTCTCAACCTTACGGGATAGTTCCTGCACCTGACTCTCGCCAAAGATGCGCTGTCCTTCCCGATAAGCCACTTCCAAATATTCGTTAGGGTGAAACTTACTGATGGCAACCAACTTCACACCATCAGGAAGATTCCCAAGCACTTCGTGTAAATTATTTGCTACATCATACATAACTGTAAGTTTCTTTCTTGTTTACTTATTAAGTTATTGTTCGAATTCTGGCTTCTCGTTCTTCTTGCCAGCATGATGCTCAAAGACGTCCATAATCTTTGTTTCAGTGATAGCTGCAATCTCGTAATCGATCATAGTAGAACCCATCACCTCGTCTACATGCTTAACAGCACCGCTTACAGAATGTGCCTGAACAAGATATGTTACTGAAGTACGCTTTTCCTTATCTGTCTTTTCATCCAATGTTATGAAAGAAAGCTTTGCCTTAAACCACTTGTCGTCAGTATCAATATCGCTAAAGAAAATCTCACCGAATGGTGCTGGGGAAATGGCTTTTACGTCAAACTCACCGCTAACATAGTGTGACATTTCCTCTGTGATAAACTCCTCAGCCTCAGAGAAACTGAATGCATCAACCACATACTGTTCAATGACTTTCTTGTTCTGACCATCTTCCATGGTCTTGTCATATCTAACTCGTGTCTCAAACCAAGTGCTTGTTCTACTTCTCATAATTATTCTTTAAGTTTTAAGCCCTGCTTTTCAGCTATCAAATAAAGACAAAATGAAGAGCAATAGGCGGTTTTATAGATGTGCAAAAGTAGTAAAAAATCTGCGTTAATCAGCTAAAAGTGCGGTTAAAATAAAAAAAATGTCTATCTTTGCATCATAGTAAAGAATATAAGAGCAGATATCTTCTACTCTCATTCATTATCGGGAGAATAAATAAAGTCATTATGCCGGAAATATCAGTTCGTGGACTTGAAATGCCGGAGTCACCTATTAGAAAACTGGCTCCACTTGCCGTTGCAGCAAAGAAACGTGGTATTAAAGTTTACCATTTGAATATCGGTCAACCTGATCTTCCAACACCGCAATGCGGACTGGACGCTCTGAAAAAGATTGATCGTAAACTTTTAGAGTACTCACCATCTCAAGGCTATCTTTCTTATAGAGAAAAACTCTGTGACTTTATGAGAAGTTCAACATAAACGTCACACCAGACGATATCATCATTACTGCTGGTGGTTCTGAAGCTGTGCTGTATTCTTTTATGGCATGTCTAAATCCTGGAGATGAAATCATCGTTCCAGAGCCTGCATATGCTAATTATATGGCATTTGCTATATCAGCTGGTGCAAAGATAAAGACGATTGCAACCTCTATAGAAGAAGGATTTGCACTGCCTAAGGTTGAGAAGTTTGAGGAACTTATCAATGAGAAGACGCGTGCTATCATGATATGTAATCCAAACAACCCTACTGGTTATTTGTATACAAGAAGGGAGATGAATCAGATTCGTGACCTCGTTAAGAAGTACGATCTTTATCTCTTCTCGGATGAGGTTTATCGTGAGTATATCTATACAGGGTCGCCTTATATCTCTGCAATGCACTTACAGGGAATTGAGAATAATACGGTTCTTATTGATTCTGTGTCAAAGCGTTACAGTGAGTGCGGTATTCGTATTGGTGCGTTGATAACAAAGAATGAAGAGATACGTAAGGCTGTAATGAAGTTCTGTCAGGCACGTCTCTCTCCCCCACTGATTGGTCAGATTGTTGCTGAAGCAAGTCTTGATGCACCTGCTTCTTACTATCGTGATGTCTATGATGAGTATGTGGAGCGTCGTAAATGCCTTATTGACGGACTGAATCGTATTCCGGGCGTTTACTCTCCTATCCCTATGGGAGCCTTTTATACTGTAGCTAAACTCCCTGTTGACGACTCAGATAAGTTCTGTCGTTGGTGTTTGGAGGAATTCAACTATGAAGGTGAGACTGTAATGATGGCTCCAGCCAGTGGCTTCTATACAACACCAGGTGCTGGACATAACCAAGTTCGTATTGCTTACGTACTTAAACGTGAAGACTTACAGCGTGCTTTGATTGTTCTTCAAAAAGCTTTGGAGGCATATCCAGGACGTGTAGATGAAGAGTAAAGTCTGTTTATAATTCACAATTCATAGTTCATAATTCATAATTATGATTACTGATATTTGTTCTCGTTAATCCCCTTCTCAATTTTATTTAGGAGAGTATTGTAGGTTGACGATAGGCAAATAACTGTAAGCAAGGAATAAAAATAAGCTTGTATAATTAATATATTGAAATAGAATATACTCATACAGAATGAAGGTAATCATAATTATGAATTATGAATTTTGAATTCTGAATTAAAGAAGTAATCATAATTATGAATTATGGATTATGAATTCTGCACTAAAGTAGTCATCATAATTTTTGAATTATGAACTATGAATTATAAATTAAAAACAATGAACTATCCGCTTTTTATTGCTCGTAAAATATATAACGGAGGAGACAAGACACGAAAGGTGTCGAAGCCTGCTATTACTATTGCTACTATTGGTGTAGCAATCGGTTTGGCTGTAATGATTGTGTCTGTGTGTGTTGTATTGGGCTTTTAAGCATACTATCCGTGATAAGATGGTGGGCTTTGGAAGTCATATAACTGTAGCCAACTTCCTTACATTGCAGGGCTCTGAGCAATATCCAATAGCAGTAAACGATTCACTAATAAAGGAACTTAAGGCGGTACCTGGTGTAAAGCATGTGCAGCGTTATGCGTATACACAGGGTATTTTAAAGACCGACAATGATTTCTTAGGTGTTATGTTGAAAGGTGTTGGACCCGACTTTGATTCTACCTTTATACATAACAATATGGTAGAGGGAAGTCTCCCCCATTTCTCTGCTACAGAGAGTCAGCAGAAGTTAGTTATCTCTAAAACGATTGCTGACAAACTTAATCTGAAGGTGGGACAACGTCTTTTTGCTTACTTTATCAACGATCAAGGTGTTCGTACACGTAAGTTTACTATCGCTGGTATCTATGAAACAAATATGAAGCAGTTTGATTCGCAGATTTGTTTCACTGATTTATATACTGCTAATAAGTTAAATGGGTGGGAAGCAGACCAATATAGCGGAGTTGAATTACTTGTCAACGACTTCTCACAACTAAATAATATAACTCTTCGCGTACTTAATAAAGTGAAGAATACGACTGACCATTACGGAGAAACTTACTCTGCAGAGAATATTATAGATCAAAATCCGCAGATATTCTCTTGGCTTGATTTAATGGACTTAAACGTATGGATTATTCTTGCACTTATGGTAGCGGTTGCTGGTGTTACGATGATATCAGGTCTATTGATTATCATTCTCGAACGTACGCAGATGATTGGTATCTTAAAGGCACTTGGTTCACGTAATCGTCAGATACGTCATATCTTCCTTTGGTTTGCTACCTTTATTATTGGTAGAGGTCTGCTTATTGGTAACCTCATAGGATTTGGTATTATCTTCTTGCAGAAGTGGACTGGACTTATAAAGCTTGATCCACAAACTTATTATGTAAGTACGGTACCAGTAGAAGTCAACCTTCCACTTATCATTGCTCTTAACCTCTCGACATTGTTGGTATGTGTTGCAGTTCTGATTGCACCAAGCTATCTTATAAGTCGCATTCATCCAGCTAAGTCAATGCACTACGAGTAATAACATTTATCCCCTTCAGAATGAAAGCTATGAAAAGGAATCGAGTGGTTATCTATATTTCTGTTGTTACGGAGATTATTTTGGTTGTACTCTGTGTTATTAAATATATCCCTGTATATAACATCTATATAGGAAAGCTGCGGGCTAAGGATCTAATAGAAAGATTAGAAACTTATAAAAACAGCACGGAGAATATCCAGAAACTTTGAAGCCTATAGGCTTTCCAAAGGCTGAAATAGGTGAGTCTGTGGAGTATAAAGGTACTTGTTATTATTATATAAGACAAAGTGAATGTGACTTTGATTTGGAAATTACTGATGGTTTAGACTCCCCTATTTACTATTCACTCGCCGAAAAATGGTTTAGTGTCAACAGGGGTGAAATTATCAAACAGCTTACAGAACCACTTTATAAAAAATATCTATTAGCAGAGTCTTCAAATAAACTCACAACCTCAGTACGTAGCAACGTTACAAAAAGTGAGAAGGAAAACATTCCTTTCTTTAACTACACAACAGCAGACAGCATAATTTTTATTAAGAAGTTTTATGACAAGAAACATATTGCTTCAAAGGGCTTTTGCTTTAGTTGACGTTAAAACTAAAAGAATAAAGCCTATTGGATATTGGACTATATTTACTTACAACGGAAAGAGTTATCAAGTTACTTATGACAAAGATTCATCTAAAGGACAAATTTTATCGCGTCTTTACTTGCGGGTTACGTGCAGGTGCGAGTAAATTAGGTCTATTAACTATCTTATCTTTGATGGTATTTTCTTGTACGCTTAGAAAGCCAGCTGAAGTGAAGAAGCATAGAACCGATATTAGCTTTATTAATAACCGAGATATTCATTTTGATATCTTGAATGTGGCTTGCGATTCCTGTTTTCCTATTCACGATATTGGTTATCGTGTACGTGTAAAGTTATCCGCCGACAAGGATAGCCTTATAAGAACTATTAAGAAAGAACAATGGATGCAACTTTTGCAGAATTCGGCAACTGATTATGCAGCCAATGCCTTGTTATATTCCCTTTACAATCGTGATGCAATAGTTTTATTATACCATAGAGACATCGAAGATTGGAGGATGTCTATGAAGGAAGATGATATAAATTACTGGAAAGGTAATCTACGGTTTTGTAAAGAAAATTACGAGGTTGAAAAATAGTTGAGGCTTATTTCGATTTGAATTAAGGCTTAATTGAAGTTCAAAAGGGCGTTAATTGAAGCCTTACTAACGCCCTTTAAGAGTCCTATTAAGCACCTTTTCTTATACAAGTTTGTAATCGTTTGATATGCTTTTAGTTACAAAGGCGATTTTAAACGTTGTTTTCTTATTGTCGTAAGGTGGTTAGATAAGAATTTTATGTAAACTATTTTCCAAATCTTCTCGTGATGATTTTAGAATGAAAATATCACTCATAGGTATAAAGTTGTTACTAAGCACATGTCGTGTTGTTGGTAAACACCTGTGGTGCGAATGGTAAACACGAATGGTGCGAGTGCTAAATACTTTATATAAAGTTAGCGCAGTGGAATCTTTTTAGGTATTAATTCCTATGATAGATATCTAAAGTTTATTGGGAGAAAACAGCTCTCCTTCTAAACCAACAATAGCGTCAATGCTTATCTTCTTTCTATCTTTCATTATAATGATACGTTCATTGGTACGAATAGTCTTGACAATGCCTGTAATCGTAAGATAATGTCCACCTGCCTTACGCCCATCGGGCTGGAAAGGTAATAGAGATAGTTGGCTCTTCTTCTAAATGAGAGGAAAGAATTGAGAGCTTTCGGTCCATTAATTGACGGTCGTCTTCCATCATTTCTATCTTAGGACTTGTCTGTCGGGCAGTCTCTGCAATCGCTGCACCATAACCAGTGAGGGCAGCAAAAGGAGCAAATTGAGCAGCACGGTTATACAGACTCATCTGCGGATGCCGCTTTGATACGTGACGAGGAAGGTGAATAATATCGTCGTAATTATCTGTCATGCTTTATGCCCTCCTATCTGTTTATTACGTTCCTTTGCCGTTGAACCTTCATTAAAGTTTAAGCCACGAAGTAAAGAGTTCTTACCAAACTTGTTCTTGATATTAATAATGGTTTCTTGTATCTTTCGTTCACGTGCTAATGCTGCTTCTTCAATCTGCTTTTCTTTCTTTACAGCCTCATAATCTGTGAACATATCAAGTTCAACAGGCTTGGAGGCTCGCTGTTTCATCTGCTCCTCACTGATAACATGATTGGTTGATATATTTAATCTTCTAACCAATAAGCGTTTATCAACAATCTCATCATAAAGTGCAAGGATAGCCTTTCCTATCAGTCGAGAGGAAGATGTAAAGCGGTGGAGATTGGCTGTTCCGTGAGCACTCTTAGGTACTTTTCGTCCGTACCAGTCTACAGAAACAGGACCAGTATAATCCTTTCCTGCAGGGGAAATAAGGCTTTCACGGTCGTAACCAACATACAGAACAAGTTGATCAGACACACAACGTTTCTCAACTAAGTCTAATGCAATGGCATCAGCCATCTCTTGTACAACAACTCTTGCCTTACGAAAATTATAAGCCTTTTGGAGAACTTGACCACTACTCATCGAACTATGCTCCGGTCGATAAGCCTTAACCATCTCCATCGTACAAGACTCCCAACCCCAAGCATGGTCGATAAGTAGTTCGGCATTCACGCCAAAGAGCTTATAAAGTAGTTCCTCTTGATAGATAGAGCAACGTGCAATCTTACCCATTGTGTCAATACCATAGGAATAAAGACGCTGTGCAATGCCTCTTCCTACACGCCAAAAGTCAGTGAGTGGACGGTGGTCCCATAGTTTCTCACGATAACTTTTCTCATCCAGTTCGGCAATACGTACACCATCTTTGTCGGCAGGTATGTGCTTTGCAACAATGTCCATCGCTACTTTACAAAGGTACATATTCGTTCCTATGCCTGCTGTTGCAGTGATACCAGTCTCACGTAAGACATCACGTATCATCTTCATTGCTAACTCGTGGGCAGTCATACGATAGCTGGAGAGGTAAGCTGTAGCATCGATAAAGACCTCATCAATGGAGTAAACATGTATGTCTTCTGGGGCAATATAGCGCAGGTAAATATTGTAAATCTTTGCGCTATGCTTGATATAATGCGACATACGGGGGATTGCCGTAAGATAATCAACAGCCCAATCAGGATGTTGTTCGAGTTCTTTCGCGTTGTATGATTTTCCTGTAAGTGCTTTTCCTGCTAAGAAACAACGTTCCTCATTAACCTCTCTTAAGCGTTGTATCACCTCAAAAAGACGTGCACGGCCAGGAATTCCGTGTGCCTTCAGAGATGGTGAGACGGCAAGACAAATAGTCTTTTCTGTTCTTCCTTTATCCGCTACAACCAAGTTGGTTGTCATTGGGTCAAGTCCACGCTCTACACATTCCACACTGGCATAGAACGATTTAAGGTCTATGGCAATGTAAAGTCTTAGTAGATGGTTTTCTTGACGAAGACATTTTTGAGGAAGGGATAAGTGTTTGAAAAGTTTTATAGAATAGTATTGCAGGAATCAAAAGACGACGAAAGAGAATTAGTGAAGTTAAGCATCAATTCTCCGTTACAGATAAATTAGAATCGTATCTTACTTCACTAACTCTCTCTAAAAATCCTTTTTTTCAGCTTTTAATAGTCCTTTTCAGTGTATTGCTCATCCAGCAACACCTTTGAAGGAGATTTGCCTGAACGATAAGTATATCGGAAGTTGAAGCCAGCATCCTTATAACCTTTTGTGCCTGTATCAGCCCTCAAAGCATCACGCAAAGCTTTTCTTAACTCAGACTTCTTTGCGTTAACAGCCTGTTCGTTATCTGCATTTCCTACAAGTGAGTAATAGTAATGGATGGTTCGAGACGAAGGTTCAAAGACCATACTGTCCATTCTTGTGTCATTTACTACGGGTGTAGGACACTTCTTTTCTGTATATTCTTTACATTCTTGTGCTGCTCTGTCCTCCAGACTTTTATGACAAGCAGAAAGAGAAAGCAGCAGTACGCCTGCATAAAGTAAGTGTTTCATTCTCATTCAAGTTAATATTAATTTCGTAAGGGCTTTATGTAAAGATAACACTTTTTATCTTCACCCTAATCATATATCCGTTGCAAAGATAAGAAAAAATAGGCAATTTCTTATTTTAAGGTTCTTAATTCTCAATAATTATGACTATATTTGCACTTTGAAAATATAGACAAACTGATGAATCATATAAGAAATTTCTGCATTATTGCCCATATTGACCATGGTAAATCAACCTTGGCGGATCGTCTCCTTGAATATACTCAGACGATAAAGATTACTGGTGGACAGATGCTTGACGATATGGACTTGGAGCGTGAACGTGGTATTACTATCAAGAGTCATGCTATCCAGATGGAGTACACATTGGATAAGGAGAAATATATTCTTAATCTTATCGATACTCCGGGCCATGTAGACTTCTCGTATGAGGTGTCACGAAGCATTGCTGCGTGTGAAGGTGCATTGCTTATCGTTGATGCTACGCAGGGAGTACAGGCTCAGACGATTTCTAACCTCTATATGGCTATCGATCATAACTTGGAGATTATCCCTGTTATCAACAAGATTGATATGCCAAATGCTATGCCAGAAGAGGTTGAAGACGAGATTGTCGACCTTATTGGTTGTGATCCTAAGGATATTATTCGTGCCAGTGGAAAGACTGGTGAGGGTGTGCCTGACATTCTTGAAGCAATCATTAAGCGTATCCCTTCACCAACAGGTGATACCAAAGCTCCGTTGCAGGCGCTTATCTTTGACTCTATCTTCAACTCTTTCCGTGGTATTATCACACTGTGTAAGGTTGAGAATGGTGTCATCAAGAAGGGTGATAAAGTTAAGTTTGTACAGACAGGAATGGAATACGCTGCTGATGAAGTGGGCGTATTGAAGATGGATATGATGCCTACCCAACAGCTTTCAACAGGCGAGGTGGGATATATCATCTCTGGTATTAAGACTGCCACAGAGGTGAAAGTGGGTGATACTGTTACCCATATAGTCAATCCTTGTGAGAAAGCTATTGAAGGATTCCAAGAAGTAAAGCCTATGGTCTTTGCTGGTGTCTATCCTGTTGACCCAAATGATTACGAAGGATTGCGTTCTTCATTGGAGAAACTGCAGTTGAATGATGCCTCACTAACCTTCCAGCCAGAGAGTTCTCAGGCTTTGGGCTTTGGTTTCCGTTGTGGCTTCTTAGGTCTGCTTCACATGGAGATTATACAGGAACGTTTGGATCGTGAGTTCAACATGGATGTCATTACCACTGTGCCTAACGTAAGTTACATGGTGTATGACAAGCAAGGAAATGAAAAGGAGGTTCATAATCCATCGGGTCTACCAGATCAGACAATGATTGATCATATTGAAGAGCCTTATATTAAAGCCTCTATCATTACCTCCAGCGAGTTTATTGGTCCTATCATGACGCTTTGTCTTGATAAGCGAGGTGAACTCATTAGCCAGAACTATGTGAGTGGAAATCGTTTGGAACTCCTCTTCATGATTCCATTGGGTGAGATCGTGATAGACTTCTATGACAAACTGAAGAGTATTTCTAAAGGCTACGCTTCATTTGATTATCATATCGATTCTTACCGTCCTTCTAAGTTAGCTAAGCTTGATATTCTTTTGAATGGAGAGCCTGTTGATGCCCTATCAGCACTGACACATGAGAGTAATGCTGTTGTTTTTGGTCGAAGAATATGTGAGAAGCTAAAAGACTTAATCCCACGTCAGCAGTTTGATATCGCTATTCAGGCTGCTATCGGAGCAAAGATTGTTGCCCGAGAGACCGTTAAGCAGGTACGTAAGGACGTTACAGCCAAGTGTTATGGTGGTGATATCAGCCGTAAGCGTAAACTTCTTGAGAAACAGAAGAAGGGTAAGAAGCGTATGAAACAGATTGGAAACGTACAGGTTCCACAGAAAGCATTCCTTGCAGTATTGAAGTTAGATTAATATCAAAGAGTTAAGAAAGGAAAGGAAAATGAAAGATTTGGTGAACGATTCAAGAGATATAGCGCGTGAATTGGCACGTAAATATAGTACGATGACCCATGATGAGTTGGATGTACTTGAAAGTATCCTCGTACCAATGAAATTCGCAAAAGGACAGATGATTCTCAGTGAAGGTGAAATCTGTAAGCACGTTTATTATATAGAAAGAGGTTTAATTCGTCAATTCTATTTTAAGAACGGTAAACAGATTACTGAACACTTAGGAGAGGATAGAAGTATCTTTATGTGTATAGAAAGTCTTTTCCGTGAGGAGCCAACCAAACTACAGGTTGAGGCTTTAGAGCCAACATGGGTTTATGCGCTACCAAAACAGAAGTTAGAGCAGGTGGCACTTCATAATGTTAATATTCAGATTCTTTATCGTAAGATCTTGGAAGAGAGTCTTATCACCTCACAGGTACATGCTGACCTTGTTCGTTTTGAGACTGCACAAGCTCGTTATAAGAGAATGTGTAAGCTAAGTCCACAGGTTATCTTGCGTGCACCGCTGGTTTATATTGCCAGCTATCTGCAGATGACACCAGAAACATTAAGCCGTGTTCGTTCGTCAACATTGCTTGATGATTAATGCGCTTTTATACTTATCAAGCGTTATAAGCAGTTAGAGGAGTTAAATAATTACCTATTATTCGTATTGAAAAGCGAATGATAAAAGTAAAAGTAATTATTTAACTCCTCTAATTATTTTCCTTGAATAGCTTTTAATAGTATGTAGAGGGCATTAATTGCAACTCTATGATACCAATATAACCACCCTATCCTACTTTCCTAACTCTCCCACATAGTGGATAATTCTCCCTTCACTTGTCACACCTTCAATTATAATACGATAGTTTGAACGATATTCTGTAGGTAAAAGTAGACGGAAAGAGCTACCGCGTAATGAAGGTAACCACACTGGAGTATGTGCGTTAGGAGTGTAACTTTGTGGAATTTGATAGCCTAATGTAGTAAAAGCCTTCGTATTTGTCAGTGGCACAGAAGCCGCTTTGAAATCCCCTTTCTTCGTTGTTATAGAGATAACACCCATACCACCAATCGCTCCCCAGATAACTGTTGAGCCGCCCTTAAAGACATCTACTCTCTCAACATCGGACATCTGGATGTTGTCTAAATCGTAATCATCGTTGACAAATATCCCATCTATGGCAATAGCGGCTGGTCTTTTTCCATCCACAGCCGTACCTCCACGTACATAGCATTTCCCCAATTCAACCGTAACACTCGGTACTCTACGCAACAATTCATGCAAACAAGTTGCACCAATACTCTCTATATCACGTAGACCAAAGGAAAAGTCAGCAGTTCGTGCATAAGCATCAGAACGAGAAGAATAGGTAGGTTGATGACTGAAGATATTTATTTCTTCCATCTGTATACCCCCTTTCGGCAATTCTAATGTTGCATCTACGCGTGTAGTATCATTACCCGTCCATTTAAATGGCGGAAGTTGACCTTTATAAGCAGGGAACTCCTCTTCATCTAATAGCAGTTTTACCCACGATTTTCCAGCTTTTGTAAAGGCATTAAGAACATACTGTGTACCTTCAGGAAAATCTATTCCTTCAAATGAAAAACGTCCTTGTGCATCGGTTTTAGTAACAGCATAAAAGCCTTTATCGGGTGAAATAAGATTTACAATACCTTCTTTTATAGCTTTATGCCCTACCAATGTCTCAACTCTACCACTTATCACAGCTGACTTTTCGATACCAGTCTTTCCCTTCTTACATTCCCCTCTGATTACATCTGCCATTCGATACCGATTCCAACTACTGTTGTCAAGCAATCGCTCTGATTGATTATCAGAAGAATAGATGCTGGTTCTTCTGGACAATCTGCCACATCCATATCGTATAATAAATGAGAAAGGATATTTGATTGTCCAGCTAAATCGTCAGTTCTGGCATATTCTACACGTAGAGAAATGTCCATTGTTTCTCCCTCTCGTAAGCTATCAGCCTTAATAATACAAGGTGTTTGCTTATCATTTGATTTCTCTGCTGCTGTCCATTTTACAGAAATCGGACATTGTTCTTTCTCTGGATATAAGAATTTCAGTTTCTCTACAACCGTTTTTAAGTTAGAATCCAAGAGCTGGAAAGAATAAATACCTCCTTGAGAAAGACTATCATAACTCAGAATAATATCTCTTCCTTGGCTTATTTTTCCAAAGAAAAGAGGGATTGAACGACAGTGAACAAATAGTCTATAGCTACTATTTAAGCTATCTGATGGATTATTAATATTTACTTTAACATACTTATTTAATTTATTGATAGATAGAATTATTTTCGAATTACTATTAATGATGTTTATAGTGTCCCCATACTTAAAAGGTAATAGCTTTCCATGCCCACCAATAAAGATACTTTTAAGACTCTCATAGCGACTGAGGTTCAACATGTTTTTCGTATAACTACGTAACAAGTAACGCCCTTTTACCACTCCTTCTGGAATGTCAATATGACCAACAAAACCTTGATCGCTTCGTATTAGACGTACTCGTTTCACAACGAGACGTTCTGGATTAAGAAGTTCTACGTATACATAACGGCTCACACTATCCGCCTGATGAACTACTGCATTCACTAAGAAGACACGCAAGTTAATACGTTGTCCTGCTTGATAACTATCTGCATCGGTAAATACGTAGGTCTTCTCTTGCGGGAATAGCTGTACCTGCCGTAGGATACGACTCAGTAACACATTGTTAGTCTGAGCATACAATGATGTTTGAAAGCATGTTAGAAGTATTATGAATAGTAGTTTTCTCATATAGATAGACCTCAGTGAATGAGTTTATGTAATAGACTTTCAGCAATAAAGATAATCTTCCGTAGAATCATATGCAAACTTACACAAAAATATTAAATAATAGGTTCAAAAATAGAAAAACCATACATTAACATTGAAAAACTTGTATTCTTTGTCTGTTTAGGGTGTTATAATGTTTTTCAAACTACAAATTACTTTTGTATTAAACGTAAAGTGTAGTGGTGTTAACCATTAGCACCAATGGTGCGGAGCATCAGCACTATTGGTGCGGAGTATCAACACCACATGTGCGGAGCATTCATACTCTATGTGATAAGCTGTAATCTGTTAGTAGGAAATGGGAAGTTAGAACTCTTATAGAAGTTGTTATAAGGTGAATAAGCTACAAACAACTCATCTGCTTGAGCAATATATTGTCGGGAAACAATAAAAACATTGATTCAGAAGACAATAGTATGAATTGAAATAATAGTCAGATGTGGATTAATAATCAACTTAGCGTCAAAGGTTCTGCACTTATACTATCCATATTACAGAAACATTTTGTAAATTTGCAGTTCAATAGGCTGTTTCATATATTAGCAAAAAGGATTGTTGATTTAGTAATTTATCAGTGGAATCGATACTGATATTAAAGCCTACAAATAACACATTGAGAAGATAAAAGTAATGATATATCCCAAGAACTTTGAGCAAAAGATTGGTTTCACAGAGGTACGCTCACTTCTGCGTGCACGCTGTTTGTCGCCTTTAGGTAAGGAACGAGTTGATGCAATGAGTTTCTCAACCGATGCCGTACAGGTGAATACCTGGATGGAAGAGATTAGAGAATTTCGTAGAATACAAGAGGGACAAGACGACTTTCCTTTAGATAATTTCTTTGATGTACGCGAAAGTGTGGCACGAATCCGCTTGGAAGGAACCTACATGGATGTTGAAGAACTTTTTGATTTGAAGCGTTCATTAGAGACAATTATTGCTATTGTGAACTTTCTGAGCCGTGGAGAGGAGACGGAACAGGGCGAAATACGTCATTACTACCCTGCTCTCTATAATCTTGCTGATGGTGTCGCAACCTTCCCACTGCTTGTTCAGCGTATCTCACAGATTATCGATAAATTCGGTAAAATGCGTGACAATGCTTCTCCAGAACTACTTCAGATACGCCGTGAGTTGGCGCGCATCGAGGGAAGTATCTCACGTACGTTATATGGTATCTTGCGTGCTGCACAGGGTGAAGGACTTGTTGAGAAGGATGTCACACCTACATTGCGTGATGGTCGACTGGTTATCCCTGTTGCACCGGGCTTAAAACGTAAGATTTCGGGTATTGTACACGATGAAAGTGCTACGGGTAGGACGGTATATATTGAGCCTACTGAGGTTGTAGAGGCTAATAATAAGGTTCGCGAACTTGAGAATGAGGAGCGAAGAGAGATGATTCGAATTCTCACGGACTTTGCTAAGAAGGTACGTCCGAATGTGCGTGAGATTCTCGATTCATACAATCTTATGGCAGCAGTAGACTTTATTCGTGCAAAGGCTGAGCTGGCTCGACTCTTTAAGAGTTTTGAACCACAGGTGGCAGAGGAGCCTCATATTGATTGGATTAGAGCTATTCACCCCCTACTTCAACTTTCATTAGAAAGAAAAAATAATAATAAGTTAAACACCTCATTATCTGATGATAATAACGAAATAGATAAAGTTTCTAATGAAGTTGATAATACACAAGATTACGACACGGTATTAGAAGAAGAGAACGATACGCGTAATGTTCCTTCAAGTGTTGTTCCCCTCGATATTCAACTCACAAAAGATAAGCATCTACTGATTATCTCTGGTCCGAATGCTGGTGGTAAATCTGTTTGTTTGAAAACTGTGGGTTTACTTCAGTATATGCTTCAGTGCGGTCTTTCGATTCCTGTTGGCGACCGCTCAACCACTGGCATTTTTACGGATATTATGATAGATATCGGTGATGAACAGAGTATTGAGAACGACCTCAGTACCTATTCTTCTCACTTGATGAATATGAAGGTGATGATGCGTCGTGCTTCAGAGCGTACGCTTATCCTCATTGATGAGTTTGGAACTGGTACGGAACCACAGATTGGTGGAGCAATTGCCGAGTCTGTTTTACGTCAGTTCTGGAAGAAGCATGCTTGGGCTGTGATAACAACCCACTATCAAAACCTTAAGCATTTTGCGGAAGAACATCCTGGTACAGTTAATGGTGCGATGCTCTATGACCGTCATGAAATGCGCCCACTCTTCCAGTTGGCAATCGGTAGACCCGGTAGTTCGTTTGCTATTGAGATTGCTCGAAAGACGGGAATACCAGAAGAAGTAATCCGTGATGCGTCAGAGATTGTTGGTTCTGATTATATTCAGAGTGATAAGTATTTACAGGATATTGTTCGAGATAAACGTTATTGGGAAAATAAGCGTCAAACCATTCACAGCCATGAGAAGGAATTGGAGAAACGTATCGGTCAATATGAAAAGGATATTGCAGCGTTAGAACAAAGTCGTAAGGAGATTCTCAACCGTGCCAAGGCACAAGCAGAAGAGATTATCAAGGAGAGTAATCGACGTATAGAAAACGCTATTCGTGAAATCAGAGAGAAGCAGGCTGAGAAGGAAGAAACCAAGCGTATTCGTCAGGAATTGGCTGCTTACGAAGCGGGATTGACGGATGCAGGAAAGACAGATAAGAGCGATACGTCTAATAAGAAGAAACTTAAGAGTAGCGGACTACTCTCTGATGACGATTTCCAAAGAAGGTTGACAAGATTAAGAGTCGTAAGGAACGCCACGAACAGCATCTGAAAGAAAAGGCAAGTAAGCAGCAAGCAGCTGCTGAAGCATTGAAGAATGCCGTGCGTAAACAGCAAGGAGGTGGACTCGTTATGGCTGGTGATTCTGTACGAATAAAGGGTCTAACGTCTGTTGGTAAGGTGGAATCTATTGAAGGAAAGCAGGCAACTGTAATCTTTGGTGGTATGAGAACAAAGATGGCTATTAGTCGTTTGGAGCATGTTGATGCGGCAACTATTCAGTCAGAACAGAAGCAATTTCAAGCTTATAACTATAGTCGTGAGACTCGTGAAACCATTGATAAGCATCGTAACCAGTTCCGACAAGAGTTGGATGTACGTGGTATGAGGGCTGATGAAGCCTTAAATCAGGTGCAATACTTTATAGATGATGCTATTCTTGTTGGGGCAAGTCAGGTGCGTATTCTTCACGGTAAAGGCAATGGTATACTTCGTCAGCTAATCCGACAGTATCTTGGCAGTGTTCCTAACGTTACAAACTATCGCGATGAACATGTACAGTTTGGCGGTGCAGGTATCACGGTTGTGGAACTATAAGTTAGTTGACAAGTTTACAAGTAAACAAGTTTACGAGTTGATTCTTTTATTAGAAGACAGATAAAGAATATAGGCAATAAATTGAAAGAGCAAGCGTTAGAATATTAATATGAACTACCTAAGGCTTTTACATATACTTCGCAAACAGCGACAGAATCTTCTGTTAGCTGTTGGTGTCACGTTGATGCTGACGTCATGCGGTATAGATAGAAATATTAAGAAAGGCGAAAAACACCTTTCCTTGGGCGAATATTATGACGCTGCGAACCAATTTAAAACAGCTTATCAACGTACTTCGCCTAAGGATAGACGCCAACGTGGAGAACTTTCTTTGAAGATGGCTGAGTGTTATGAGCGTATTTCGTCCTCTCAACGGGCTATATCAGCTTATAGAAATGTTATCCGCTATAAACTGGATAATGGTGAGACGCATAAGCGTTTGGCTGATAATCTAATGAAGGAAGGTAGCTATGCAGAGGCTGTTAAGGAGTATCGCATTGCGCTTGATTCAATGCCTAACAATCAATTGATAGCTCAAGAGCTTCAGGCTTCATCAATAGCCGCAAGCGTAAAAGAGCGTGGTTCAAAGTATATTGTGAAGCGTATGGACGTGTTTAACTCACGTCGACAGGATTATTCGCCAATGCTTTTCGGTGATAAATACGAACAGCTTTACTTTACTTCGACACGAAATGAAGCCAAAGGTGATGAATTGAGCGGTATTACTGGTGCAAAGGCTGGTGACATCTTCCTTAGTGAAAGGATGATAAAGGCAAATGGAGTACACCGAAGGCTATAGAGTCTGCATTGAATACGGAGGCTGATGAGGGTACGCCTGCTTTCTCTGTCGATGGGAGGGAAATGTATATTACACAGTGTTTGACCGATCCAAGCAATCCTCGCTATGCTCAAATTTCAGTAAGTAATCGCTCTGATGCAGCTTGGGGAAAGGCTAATAAGTTGGAAATTAGTCGTGATACACTATCGAGTTTTGCACATCCTGCTGTCTCACCTGATGGTAATTGGCTTTATTTTACCAGTGATATGCCTGGTGGAAAAGGTGGTCTTGATATCTGGCGTGTACGTCTGACAGGCGGCACAACGGGAGGTGTTGAGAACCTCGGAGAACCAATCAACACCCCAGGAGATGAAGAATTCCCTACTTTCCGACCTAACGGTGACCTTTATTTCTCAAGTAATGGACATGGTGGTTTGGGTGGTCTTGATATCTTTATAGCTAAGGTTGGTAACGATCGTCGCTACCACTTGGAACATCCAGGATATCCTCTAAACTCACAAGGTGACGACTTTGGTATGACTTTCGAGGGCATTCATAATCGCGGTTTCTTCTCCTCAAACCGTGGTGATGGTCGAGGTTGGGATCATATCTATAGCTTTGAACTCCCAGAAATCATTCAGACTGTGAAGGGATGGGTCTATGAAATGGATGGTTACGAGTTGCCGGCAGCACAGATATTTATGGTTGGTGATGATGGAACCAACAAGAAGTTAGCTGTCAAAGGAGATGGTTCTTTTGAACAAGAGATAAAGCCTGGCGTTAATTATATCTTCCTTGCGACCTGCAATGGTTACTTAAATCATAAGGAAGAAATTAAGGTTGGGAATGTAGATGATTCTAAAGTATATACCCTTCAGTTTGCTTTAGCAGGTATAAACGTACCTGTTTTGATAGACAATATCTTCTATGACTTTGATAAAGCGACACTTCGACCAGAATCAGAGAAAGCTTTGGATGCTCTTGTCAATCTTCTCAAAGAGAATCCTAACGTAACAATTGAACTCTCGGCTCACACCGATTACCTTGGTTCTGCTGATTATAATAAACGTCTTTCACAACGACGTGCAGATGCCGTAGTGGCTTATCTCACTGCACATGGCATTGTTCGCGACCGTCTTACACCTGTTGGATATGGCAAAGAACGTCCAAAGAAGATTCGTAAGAAGGTTACAGAGAAGTACCCTTGGCTAAAGGAAAACGATGTTCTCACTGAAGATTTCATCAAGAAACTCGATAAGGAGAAACAAGAAATAGCCAATCAATTGAACCGCCGTACTGAGTTTACAGTGCTTCGAACCACATATGGTATGTTTGATGAGAAGGGAAACCTTAAGCAACAGCCAAAACCAAAGAAAAAAGAAAGTCTTGATGACGATGGAATGATTATCATTAACATTCCCTAAACATATGATAAAAGATAAGAGCCGACAATGTCAGGCAGCACAATCTCCTTGTTCTTTAGACCCCAATGGGCAAGAAATAAGGACTATAGAAGAAGTTGAAGAAAGACTTCCTCTTGCCTTTACTGATTATACTCGTAGTCTTTTTGGTGATAACCTTTATCATACATTCCTAAAAGGATTGGGAGAAACAGCACCGGTGAGTATACGTCTTAATCCCTTTAAGTTGGCAGAAGGCACTCATAAAGTTAATCCAGAACTTAACCCTCAGCCAATTCCTTGGTGCAAGGAAGGCTATTGGTTGGATACAAGACCTAACTTTACGTTTGACCCACTACTTCATGCTGGGGCTTATTATGTGCAAGAAGCATCATCTATGTTTCTATCTCATGTATTACAACACTTAGTAAAACAGCCAGTTATGGCACTCGATCTCTGTGCTGCACCAGGTGGTAAAACAACTTGCGCACGTGCATCCTTACCTGCTGGCTCCTTCCTTTTCTCTAACGAACCGATAGGGAAACGTGCACAAATATTAGCAGAGAACGTTCAAAAGTTTGGTCATGAGGGTGTCGCTGTTACGAACAATTACCCTCGTGATTACAAAAAGACAAAGCTTGGTTTTGATGTTATTATAGCCGATGTACCCTGCTCTGGTGAAGGAATGTTTCGTAAAGATCCACAATCAATAGAGGAATGGAGTCTACAGAATGTAGAGAACTGTTGGCAACTTCAGCGTAGTATTATTGCTGATATATGGGACAACTTAAAGCCTGGAGGTATTCTTATTTATTCAACTTGTACCTTTAATGCACATGAAGATGAAGAGAATATTGCGTGGATTCTCAACGAATATGATGCTGAACTCCTCTCTGTGCCTACAGAAGAGGCATGGAGTATAACAGGTTCACTCATTGATAACCCACTTAAAGACGGTCGGGAATTTCCAGTTTATCGCTTTATTCCTGGTAAGACACGTGGAGAAGGTATCTTTATGGCTATCATTCGTAAGCATGGAGAGAACAAGACGTTTATCAATAAGACAACTATTGATGTTGATAAAGCAATCACAGAAGCTCGTAAACGTCTTCGTATTCTCTCGCATGGAGTAAAAGATGGAATGCAAAAAGGGAAGAATGTTATCCCTGACCATACGTTAGCACTCTCCTTTTCAACTGATAAATCGGCCTATCCTAATGTAGAGGTTGATTATCAAACAGCTATCGCTTATCTTCGTCATGAGGCTATTGTATTATCTTCTGATGCTCCACGTGGTATCGTTCTGCTTACTTATAAAGGGTATCCGATAGGCTTTGCAAAGAATCTCGGAAACCGTGCGAACAATCTTTATCCACAGGAATGGCGCATAAAGAGTACACATATACCAGACGAGCCTTTGGTTCTTTTATAATATAAATGCAGACAAGAAAAATCCAGAAAACAATATATCCCTATAATATCTTAGAAATAAACGAACAATTATGCAACAATATTTAAACCTCCTCAACCGCATCCTCACAGAAGGAACACAGAAAGGTGATAGAACCGGAACTGGAACGTTATCTATTTGGACATCAGATGCGCTTTGACTTGCGCGATGGTTTTCCGCTGTTGACAACCAAAAAGCTTCATTTGAAGAGTATCATTTATGAATTACTTTGGTTCTTACGCGGTGATACGAATGTGCACTATCTACAAGAACATGGTGTAAGAATTTGGAATGAGTGGGCTGATGAGAACGGTGAACTTGGTCCAGTTTATGGTCATCAGTGGCGTTCATGGCCTGATTACAAGGGAGGTACAATCGATCAAATTAAGAATGTGGTAGATATGATTAAGCATAATCCTGACTCACGTCGTATGTTGGTCACAGCATGGAACCCAGCAGAGGTTGATGATATGGCTCTCCCACCCTGCCACTGTCTCTTCCAATTCTATGTTGCAGATGGTAGACTATCTCTCCAACTCTATCAGCGTTCGGCAGACAGCTTCCTCGGTGTACCTTTCAACATTGCGTCATATGCTCTCCTTTTGCAAATGATAGCACAGGTTACAGGTCTTGAGGCAGGTGAGTTTATCCATACAACAGGTGATACACATCTCTATCTAAACCACCTCGAGCAGGCTAAACTCCAGCTTACTCGTGAGCCACGTCCACTGCCAAAGATGAAGATTAATCCTGATGTAAAGGATATCTTTGATTTTAAGTATGAAGACTTTGAATTGATTGATTACAATCCGTTGCCACACATTCCGGGAGTAGTTGCAGTGTAAAAGAAAGCCTCCCCCAACCCCTCCGAAAGGAGGGGAGTGCAAATAGGGAGTAGCTATTCTCTTAACTTTGTAGTAAATATTATTAGTCAAGAACTTTAAATCCTTCACCAAACTGATGCTTAACCAGCACTCCCCTCCTTTGGAGGGGTTGGGGGAGGTCCAAAAACACCATTATGGAAATAAATATCATTGCTGCAGTAGCAGCCAATCGTGCCATTGGTTATCAGAATGATATGGTCTATTTCATTAGAGAAGACCTTAAACGTTTTAAGCAACTTACAACGGGACATACCGTTATCATGGGGCGTAAGACCTTCCATTCATTACCAAAAGGTGCTCTGCCTAATCGTAGAAACATTGTACTCAGTAGAACGGAGACAGACTTCCCCGGTTGTGATGTCTATTCTTCACTTGAAGAAGCGCTTAAACATATAGGTGCAGAAGAAAGGCATTTATCATTGGTGGAGCAAGTCTTTATAAAGAGGCGCTTGCTATAGCAGACCATCTCTACCTTACAGAGATAGCTGCTACTCCTCCACACGCAGATGTTTTCTTCCCAGAATATAATGATGGTACATGGGTTGTAGAATCACGTGAGGAACGTCCTGCTACTGATGATAATCCTGCATACGCATTTGTAAACTATGTGAGGAAATAATCTTCACCCCAAACTCCTGTCCTCCAGAGAGGGAATAACAAATATAGAGTTGTATAATAGCATAACAAAATATACAAGATAACTCATTTTAAAAGCTCCTAACTATAGGAGCTTTTTTTGTATAAAAAGTTTGTTTTTCATTTTACTATTTGTCAGATATTTTTCTATAGTTGCAATTCTAATACATGCTCTTTTAGCTTCTAAAAGATGCCTAATTGACTTTCAATAGACGCCCTTTAGCAACCTTATTAACGCCCTTTTGAACCCTTACTAAGCACCTTTTAAAATGCAAGTTTATAACTATCTGTATTGCTGTAAGTTACAAATGCATAAGAAAGAAGTGTTTTTTTGAAAAAAACACTCCCTAACTTCGTTGTTTTTTTGTAAAGTCTTTTTGTTTGCTTATAGTTGTTTAAAAAGTACTTTTTCTGACGCTTTACAGCCTTCTACCAAATAGTAATATTCAATGTGTTTGATATTAAAGAATATGTGTACTTATCATCAACACCACATGTGTTAAGCATTAGCACTATATATGTTAAGCATTAGCACTATATGTGTCTGGCATAAATACGTAAGTAAGAATTGATATTAGAGCATATTATAGTTATCATCTTAAGGAATAATAAGACCTAATTAAAACTATTCAGCCCTGCTAATCAGATTAGCAGGGCTGAATAGTTGAAAATCAAAAAAGATTAGAATGGCAAACCAATCGCTAAGTGGAAGGCTTGTGCATCCTTAAATTTTGATATGTTATAGAAACCAGTCTTGCCAGTTTCATAAGGTACGTGCAAGCCAAGTCCCCAATCAAGACGAATCATGAAATAGCCAATATCATAGCGTAAACCAACTCCCGTACCGAGTGCCATTTCATTTAATATATTCTTAAACTTGAAATGTCCTTCTGGTCGACCATCATCATAGTGCATCGTCCATACATTACCGGCATCGAGGAAAACCGCACCATAGAGAGAGCCCATAAGGTGAGGGCGATACTCAAGGTTGAGTTGTATTTTGATATCACCTGTCTGTTCTACGTATGAGCGTCGACGCTGTGTTGAGCGATAGCGTCCTGGACCAATCTGGCGGGCATTAAACGCACGGATGCTATTAGCTCCACCCACATAAAACTGTTCTGTATAAGGTGCAAATCTACTGTTGCCATACGCCCATAACGTTCCTAAATTGACGTGGGCTGCAATACCACTCTTCTCTCCAAGACTCCATACTTTTGTAAGATTAGCATCAATCTTCACAAATTGTGCAAATGGATTCTTAAAGAGTTTCTTGTCTTTTTCGCTCCAACGTCTGCCAAAGGCAGCGTAACCAGCAGACAAGATGTTTGAAGCTTCACTAACCGTTGTCCATATTTAATCGGACTCTTATAACGTGCTGGGCTCATAAACGTATGTTGGAACATCATCTTTGGAATGAACTGGTCTGCCAATGATACCTCAAGATAAGGAACACTATCTATCAATTCAAGATAACGGTCAGTCACGTTATGCATATACTCATAAGTCAGTGTCAAAGGAGAGAACGAATAGCTATTACGCTCGTTTGGCTGCCACTGGTATGTTAACTCGCCTGACACAACATGACGCTTGAAATACTTAGAACGGTTCAACACATCAACAGAAGCTTTAAGGGTCGTTGATGGTGTTGTATAATAGATGCGTGGTCCCTTAGGGATATATACAAGTCCCTTTTCTGCAGCCTCGGCACTCTTTCTCTCTTCACGTTCCCAACGCTTTCGTGGTGGCGTAACGAATGGATTGACAAGGCGAGGAAACTGTAAACTGGCTTCAGCACCATACTCATAATTATTCAGTCCAAGGCGATCACGGCCGTCATCATCACTACTTGCCGACCATTCATAAGAACCATGTATGCGTAAGTTAAGTTTCTCACCACCACGGAATGCATTACGTTTTGTCAGACCAATAATAGCCTCTGGACCATATCTGCCACTTGTTTTCCCCTTTCCATAAGCCTCAATATAGAAGTCATAAGGCTTATCAAAGATGCAATTAATGGTCATGTCTAAGATATTACATGAGTCAGTGCTATCACGTGGAGTGAAAGTAAAGTTCGTAGCAGAGAATAGTCCGCTACCATTCAGCTGTTGCTGGCTTTTTTCAAATAGTTCGTTATTATACACAGTACCCGGCCATATCTTTAAATCATTAGCTATGGCGCGTAGACGGAGTGGCATGTGCGAACCATTGTAATTCACTATGACATCACGGAAACGCTTGTGCTGAGTAAGAGAATCTATGAACTGACGCTGTAGGTTAATGTTAATGGTTCCTATTGTCCATTTTCTCAATGCTTTATCACTTACTGAATCCGCCATTTGCAGACGAACAGACGCTAAGCCATAAGTCTTCGTTGTGTCAGCAAGATAACTCGCATCGTTATTCTGATAATAATAATAACCATTATTACGGAACAAATCAGTTATTCGCTTGCGTTCTTGTTCAAGTGTTGCTACATCAAAGCATCTCCCTTGCGGATAATTGCTTTATCAAGATTGGTTCTTATCAAACTATCTGCTGAAGGTGGAAAGTTGGTGTATTGTACGCTATCGAGCAACCACAGACGTCCCATATCAACAGCATACTGTAGTCGCATCTTCTTTGGATTACTCTGTGCAAGCTTTTCATAGCTTATCTTTCCGTTGAAATAACCACGTTTGCGTAAGAGATTTTCACCAACCGTTACGCGTAAATCAGGTGTTGTTGAACTCATTAATACCGGTGAAGATCCAAATGCACGTACTAACCAACGACTGAGTCCGGTTGTATCTTGTGAGAAAGCATTCCATATCCATAACCCGATAGGAAAAGGAGAACGCACACTGGGGCTACCCAACCAAGCGGCATTAGGCTTAGTTGCTAACACAAGATCCCAACTCTTCTTTCACATCATTGAAGTGTTGATTTTCTTTGTAATTACTGTATTTTGTCGGCTCCATACCTGTATATAGGTGTTCACCATCAGGGATTGCTGAAGTCGTACTACAGGCAGCAAGTATGAATAAGAATGCTATAAAGCAAATAGTTCTATGACTCCTTTTCCACCTGTTGTTCTTATATATTTATTTCTTTTTGTCATTTACAAAGTTTATTAATGTGTCTCGTTTAGGCTTCTCAGTCTGTGGTGCTACTACAGGATTATCTTCTTTAGAGCGGAAGATATCCTTGAAATGACGTAACTTACGGCGCCACATGAAGCCAGCACCAAACTCACTCAAGTTACCTTCTAACCAATCGTATGCCTCACGCTCATAGTAGAGTTTCAAATATTTGGTTTCTTTTTGGTTTAGACGATATTCAAGCGAGAAGTTATCGAAGTAAGCACCATTATCTTCAGAGAACTGTGAACCTGTTGAAACTCGTCCACCCATAATGATACGCAGGCGATTATTCCACAGGCGTTTTGAAAACTTGAAGGTATAGTCGGTGTGTAAGTTACCATTCACATCGGCAGCACTTTCCATATTGGCAGTCAAGTCGAGTCCCATAGAGTTGAGGGCTTTACCCGTAATAGAGTTGACTTGTGTCTGTAGGAAGCTCGCTAATGCACCACTCATGGCAGTATTAGCACTTGCTGAGTTATTACCATCGAAGTACATACCTGATGCCAACATTGTTACGGCAAGCTTTGAGCGTTCCTCAACACTCTTTGTATTAAGGATATTCTGCATCTCTTGGTCGTCTGGAGCAGTTATAATAAATTCCACACCAGGCTTAGGGAACTGCTTGGTAAGGCTTACGCCACACTCGAAATCAACAATCCTACCTTCCCCAGCACCACTGGACACACTTGTTCTTACGTTTTCTGTTGCGGTAATTTTCAGTGTTGGTTTCATCGGATCACCCGTAAATTCAAGATAACTTCCGTCCTTAATGTTGAAAGTACGAAGTGGAATAACTGGCAGAGAGTATTTCATCTTACCATCACTCAACGTATATCTACCTCGAACCTGCACACCATTGGTTGGGTCATAATTAAGAAGTAGATTGCCACCACCTACAAATCGACATAATTAGACTGATCAGCATTCAACGCACATAATACATGTGCCTGCTCATCAATATCTACATTAAGCCCCATTGTAAAGCCTGTAATATCTGGACGTTTGACAACATTAACCGTAGAATCATTGAAGTTGATGAACTGAACGAGGTCTTTCAAATCGTCATCAGTAGATAATGTACCATCGCGTACTACGTATGTGACATCTGTACTACCTAAGACATCAAGATTTCCAACTAACTGTAAGTTGTTTAAAAGGCCGTTTATTCGTCCTGTAAAGTCAACGAAAGCCTTTCCATAAACTTCAGAACGAGGATTTTTCTTTGCATTAATGATTTGGAAGTCCTTAGCCCTCAGTTGTGCATCAAGCTGCATCTTATTAAGATTAGAGAAGTCTAAGTAGCCCGATATGTCGAGTGGCGAACCATTACTTGCAAAGAGTTCGAAGTTCTCAAACTGAATATGGCTATTGTGTATTTGAACAGGATCATCCGCAAAGCGCATCCTTATGCCGTAAGGTGCACTCACCAAATAAGTTGAATCAAGATAAATCTCACCATTGAAGTCCAAGTTCTTAAGTGGACCCTTTACCGTTAGGGTTCCTTCTCCTACTCCATCGAGTCCTACAATTTGGTCAGGAACGAAGCCATTGACGTAATTCAGTGGGAAACGGTTCATCTCTAAGGTTGCATCAAGTTCTCCAGCCCCCTCATTATTATAGGTACCCGAAAGTGAACCGACTTCCTTTCCGTTTTGTGTTATTATACCATCAACATAGTGAGTACCATCTCCCTTAGGCATATAAACAAACTGTGTGCCCACATCTCCCATAGGACTATTCTCATAAACAAGCTTCTTAATAGTCATATCGCTTGATATCGTGAGTTCCTTTTCAGTCTGAACAAGGTGATAGTCACCGTCCAACATACCCGACAACTTCGGTGCAAATGGTAAGATTTCAAACAAACTGCCTAACTCAAAGTGGTTCATTGAGAGTGTAACATTTTGTAATGAAGTAGGATCATTATCTTCTGTTGATACGAGCATACCAGTTCCGTCAGCTGCTTCCAGACGAAGATTGGCAGATAGACGACGGTCACGTCCAATGTAGATATAGTTGGAATCATTGACCGCAAATGACTTATAACCTAAGATAGATTGAGGAGAAGTAATTGAAAGTTCTATTCCCCTACCCTTCATAGCAGCCTTCATCGCTAAGTCGAAACCTGTCTTACCCTTATTATCAAGGATGGTTGCATGTGTCTTCAAACCATGTTCGTAGAGCGCACCCTGCAAAGATCCATGATAAGGATATGTATTATTAGGGTTATTTATTACAGATAGCGTATAGTTCAACTGTCCATCAATACTGTTAAGGTCAGTCCTAATACTATCGAGAAGAATATCATTATATACCAAAGAATCAATGCTAATTCTTCCATCGAGTCCCTTTGTTGGTGATGATGTCAGGTTAATATCTGCCTGACTAAAGGCATAACCATCTCGTGCTAACAAGTTAGAGAATAAGTTATCACGTCCACTGCGGAGCGTAAAGTGTCCTGTTGGTAACTGACGGAGTATAGCAGACTGATCTATACGACGATTAGTCAATTGCTCACGTACAGTCTTATAGATTCGCTTTCCACTTTCTGCCAATTGGTTGACACTAATATTAAAAGCTGTACTGAGATGGAAGTCTCCACCATTCAGAACTGCATGCACTGTATCACGACGACTCATAAGGTCGACATTCACATCACCTGGAGTATAGGTACGGTCTTTTTCGGTAACACGAAGATTGCCAATCAAACCACGAACATTCAAATTATCTTTGCCAGACATTGCAAACGAGGTGTTAGCAGAGAAACTACTTGTCATCGCTTTGTCTACAATTCCTAATTGGTAAAGGTCTACACGTGGGAAAACACCATTTATTGAACCTTCAATTTGATCACCACGCATGGTTGCATCAAGATTGAAATTACCTTCAGCTAATGGTAAACGCTCTCCCTTACGTTGTTCGCTTAGTAATAAATTACCCACATTTCCACTTACAGCATAGTACTTCTTCATATCTGAATGAAGCGTAATGTCTGTATTAGCAGATGTTATATAATGCTTATCTATAAATCCAAAAGCCTGCAAATCAGCTTCTGATAGATTTCCTTTTATGTGAGTGTCAAGGCTACCAGGGCGTACATCAGCTCGCACATCAAAGTTTCCAGCTGCTAAAAGTCTGCTTTTCTTTCGTCCTTCTTGCAGAAGGCGGAACGAACGAAGTGGACCACTGACATGATGAATGTTCTTCATATCAGAGTGTACATCAACATCAGCCCATGTAGAAACTACATATCTTTTGATTCATTACGCCCATGGCGTGCAAGTCAACACGACGTAACCAACCACGTAGATGACCATCCACAAGTTTTGTATTAACTCTGCCTTTATAAGTGAAGTCGCCACTTATCATTCGGTTCGTACTCTTTACATGAGCCGAAAGTTGCTCTCCATGTTTTGAAATGTCTCCATTCAAGCCATCCAATACGTAGTTACCATATTTGAAACTACGAATACGAAGGCTGAGATTGGTTGATGATTTTGGATTTAAGAAGTCTGTGCCTCGTCCTTGCGTCTTTATTGTTCCGGAGAAAGCTGATAAACCCATATTGGGTAAGAAACGATGAACAGGGAATGAAGTCGCATCTGCTGTAATACGATATAGTTCTGTTGCTGTATTATAAGCACCATTCAATCGAATACGTCCGCCACCTTGTGTCAACTGTATGTTACCTGTGTACAGTGTTTTACGCACATGAATATCACCATTTACACCTACTCCATGTGGGAATGCTATTGTCTTCCTGACATCACGTGGCAATAGTTTAGAAACAAAACCAAGATTACTTGCTGTTCCTTTGAGTTTTAAGTCACTGCGAAGATGACCAACTCCAGACATCATATCAGCTATCCATCCTGTTCCTGTAAGGTCAAAATAGCCTGGCATAGTTAAGCGAAGCTGTTTAAAAGCTGCTGAACGAAGATTTCCATCCAGTTGACCTTTTATGATGATATTTTGATTAGGAATTGCCTGATAAATATTCTTTGGTATGGAGGTTAGGAATGGATGCAAATCTTCCAGACGTAGAAAACCATCTAACTGAGTGGATATCTGCCCTGGGTTCTTATCTGCAAAGGCATTTATGTCCATCATAAAACGTCCTGAAAGCTCAGTGTTAGGTAGTCGGAAATACAAATCACGTAGATTGATACTTGTTGAATCCATAGAGAATGGTCCACGGAAATCCTTTACTATCAGTCCACTTTTTTCCTTCATATTGGCTGTACGAACACGTAATCGAATCTTTGGAGCAGCATATAGGAAGGAATCTATACCTAAATTAACATCTTGCATGGCTATATGTGCTGCATCAAAACCTGTCTTTGCATGGCGTACATAGTTTTGATTATAACTAAAATCACCGCCTTGCCAATCTACGTTTGCAACCTTGTATATGTTGTCATGTAATAGAAGTTCAGCTCCGTTAGCTACTGCTTTCTTGAAGTTTGCACGAACGCTCATTGTGTCTCCAGGCATGTGAAGACGGAAATCTGTTTTTGTAAGATTAAGTTTATCAATATTGATACGCCAAAGTGGTTTCTGTTTGTTTGGATCTTCGGGTACAGTATCTCCCAAAGCAATATCTACCCATCCCCCTTCTATATCTGCTTTGTTAACACGTACAGAATCACCAACAAGGTTAACCGCATGGCTAACAATATGCAAGCGTTGCAAATCACCACGAATACGCAGGTCACCAATAAAGTTGACGGTATTTGCTTTGAGTTTTGTAAATGTTAATTCGTTTACTTCTACCCTACTTTTAAGCAATGGCAATAGGTCTACATTAGCCACCAAGCGATGTACATCTGCCACCGTATCTTTCTTATTTGGGATAGAATCATTCGGGCGAAGCATCTTCAGACCATCTAACTGAAGGTCTAATGGAAAAGATAGATTGACCCTATCGATGCTTACCTCCATTCCAGTCTTGTCTGAAACATAGGCCGCCACATGCTTTACAGCCCAATTTTGAACGGGTGGACAATATAGTAAAGCTACGAGGATAAGAAACAGAATGACAGGTGTTGCTACAATTGCAACCAGCCATTTCAAGCTCCTATTCATATTTAAAATGTTAGTCATTAACAACTTTCTCGAGAAAATATCCTTAATAAGTAGGATTAATACGTTAGTAAACTCATATAATTACCTGCAAAGTAACACAAAAATGGAATAGAAGAGTTTAAAAAGGTAAAAAAACAAAAAAAGTGTAAAGAGATAAAATAGGGTTTATTTATAAAGTACCTAAATGATTGTTGCATTGCTTTTATTCGAAGAGTTGATAATAACTAATACACTAAAAACATAGTTATGGCATACTTTTAATCTACTAATTTTTTTCTTTTTTTCTCAATAAAAAAACAAATCTTCTAAACCCTTCAAAAAAATTGCCGACGTGACTATGAAAAAAACATTACATAATTTTTGTATGAACAACTTAAAGTAAAGACAAAAAAAGATATTTAAAAGGTGGTCTTGTAACTAACAAGTTTTCAAGTAGTTATAAGGATGAATTTTTAAAAGGTGCTTAATTAGCCTTCAAAAGGGCGTTAGTAAGACCCCAATAGGGCATCTATTACAAGCCAATTAGGCATCTTTTAAAAGCTAAAAGGACATGTGTTCGATTTTAAAGAGTGCAAAAATAGTTTACAATAACAAGTTAATAAAAATACTTTTTATTCGATTATTTTTATTAGCTCAATTACTCTAATATGTCCAATTAGCCTAATATGCCTAATTAGCCAAATAATCTCCAAAAACTTATTCAAATGATAGTTTCTTCAGTCGGGTACGTAGTTCTTCTGCTTGCCCTTTTCTAATAGAGAGAACAACTTCGCAAGTATTGTCAAATACTTGATTAATAATGCGAGGATTCATTTCCTTAATGATTCGCATAACATCATTCATCATCGGATAAGTAAATGTATATTTCACTTCCTCTTCAATGAATTTTTCTTCTATCTCGCTATTTGATAATGCATCTGCTGCAGCCTCACGGTAGGCAACAATCAAACCACCAGTACCGAGGTTTATACCTCCATAATACCGAATAACACAAATGAGTGTATTTGTTAATCCATAACTGTCAATCTGTCCAAGAATAGGCTTACCTGCTGTTGAAGACGGTTCACCATCATCATTTGCTCGGAATTCAGTACCATCAAAACCTACTCTATAAGCATAGCAGCAATGGCGAGCATCATAATACTTCTTTCGATATTCTTTTACTATCTCTAACGCCTCTTCGACAGAATCAACATGATGCGCAAAAGCGAGGAACTTACTCCGCTTTTCAGAAGTAATATCCCTCGCTAATCGCTTTCTCTTTTATTGTCTTATATTTATCGCTATACATTCATTAAATGTTAATCTTGTATCAATCCAGCTTATGGATGACAAGACCAGAACGAAGTTTTGGTTCAAACCATGTAGCCTTAGGTGGCATAATCTTTCCACTATCAGCAATATCCATAATCTGCTGCATTGATACAGGATAGAGTGCCAATGCCCAACGCATTTCACCACTATCAACACGACGCTTCAGTTCTCCAAGACCACGCAGACCACCAACGAAATCAATACGTTTGTCTGAACGGAGGTCTTTAATACCCATTAGTTCGTCCAAAATCAGTCGACTTGAGATGTCAACATCAAGAACACCAATAGGGTCATTATCATCGTATGTACCAAGTTTAGCAACCAAGCTATACCAGTTCCCGTCAAGGTACATAGAGAATTCATGCAACTTTGTTGGGCGATATTCATCTTGTCCTTTCAGCTCAACTGTAAAGTTCTTCTCCAAAGCTTTTAAGAACTCAGCAACTTCCATGCCATTTAAATCCTTGATAACACGATTATAGTCAAGAATCGTTAATTGACTTGCCTGGAAGCATACTGCCATAAAGTAGTTATACTCCTCGTCACCCTTATGATTTTTGTTGTTCTTAGCTTTCTCAGCACCTACTAAAGCAGCTGCAGCAGAACGATGGTGTCCATCAGCAATATAAAGACTTGGCATCTTCTTAAACTCTTCGGTTATAGTCTTGATGTCAGCTTCATCTGTAATAACCCAGAACTGATGTCTGAAACCATCATCAGGTGCTACAAAGTCATATTCTGGTTTTGTTGCAGCATATCGTGCTAACAAGGTATCAAGTACTTGATTATCAGGATAAGCAAAGAACACTGGTTCAACATTAGCATTACAAATGCGAACATGTTTCATGCGGTCTTCTTCCTTATCTCTACGTGTTAGCTCATGCTTCTTAATATTACCAGTCAGATAATCATCAACATATGCTCCAACAACAAGACCATATTGAGTCTTGCCATTCATAGTTTGTGCATAGATATAGTAATGCTCCTTATCGTCTTGGACTAACCAACCTTCATCTTGGAACTTCTGGAATTGTTCAACAGCACTATTATAAGCTCTTGGATCATATTCACTTGTGCCAACTTCAAAGTTGATTTCTGGTTTGATGATATGATATAAACTCTTCTCGTTGTCACCAGCTTCTGCACGAGCTTCTTCAGAATCCAAAACATCGTATGGACGACTTGCAACAGACTCAACCAAGTCCTTTGGAGGGCGGATACCTTTAAAAGGTTTTATTACTGCCATAGTGTTAGTTTTTAAATAAAAATAAAGGATTGAAAGTCACAACCTCACTTAGTAGATTAAGACAATCAACCCTTATGTATTAGAAAGTTATTTATTTACTTGGAATTTAGTATCACCTGTAGCAAAGAAAGCATTAATCTGCTTTGCTGCAGCAATACCAGCATTATTATTAGCTTCAGCTGTCTGTGCACCCATCTTCTTAGGAGTAGAGAAATAACGTCCTTCAAATTTCTTGAATTCAGCATCAACATCAGGCATAATATCAGTCACAAACTTCAAGTCTTCACGCTCAGCCATCAACTTCAGAAGTTCCTCCTCATTGATAACTTCCTTGCGGGCTGTATTAACGAGAATACCCTTCTTTGGGAGAAGGTTAACTAAACGATAATCAATACTCTTAACGGTCTGTGGAGTTGCAGGGATATGAAGTGACAGAACGTCGCAAGTCTGGAATAATTCATCTTGTGTCTTACAAGCATGAACACCCGCTGCTTCAATAGCCTCTGCTGGGCAGAATGCATCGTATGCGTACACTTCCATACCAAAGCCTTTGGCGATACGAGCTACATTACGACCAACATTACCGAAAGCAAGAATACCAATTTTCTTGCCCATCAATTCGGTGCCTGCCTTGCCATTATAGAAACTACGTACAGCATATACCAACAAACCAAATACAAGTTCAGCAACAGCATTAGAGTTCTGTCCAGGAGTATTTTCTACAACAACATTCTTCTCCTTTGCATAGGCTGTATCAATAGAGTCATAACCAGCACCTGCACGAACAACTATCTTCAACTGTTTAGCTGCGTCAAGTACTTCTGGTGTAACTTTATCAGAGCGTACAATCATTGCATCAGCATCTTTTACTGCTTCAAGCAATTCAGCTTTCTCTGTATATTTCAAGCAGAACAACCTCATGTCCTGCATTCTTAAGTTCTGTTGTAATACCTTGCACTGCAGATGGTGCAAATGGTTTTTCAGTTGCAATTAAAACTTTCATAGCCTTAATGTTTTGGTTAGATGTAGTAAAGTTATCGTTTAGACTCAGCAGGTGGCATGTACACCACTGCTAAGTCTAATCTTTATATATTTAGTGTTTAGCTTCAAACTCCTTCATTGTTTCAACAAGGGCCTTGCAGCCTTCAACAGTCATTGCGTTGTAGCAGCTTGCACGGAAGCCACCAACATCGCGGTGTCCCTTGATACCAACCATTCCTCTTTCAGTAGCGAACTTAAAGAATTCATCTTGCAATTCTGCATACTCATCGTTGAGAACGAAGCAGATGTTCATGTAAGAGCGATCTTCCTCACATTTAACTGTACCACGGAACAACTTATTGCGATCGATTTCACCGTAAACAATATCAGCACGCTCCTTAGCAAGTTTCTCCATTGCTTCTACACCACCATTTGCTTGATCCAACGAAGGTTCTCTAAAGCGGTATAGATAGGCACTACAGGAGGAGTATTGAACATAGAACCCTTCTTGATATGTGTACGATAATCCAACATTGTTGGGATTTCACGCTGTACACGGCCAAGGACTTCATCCTTAATAATGATGAATGTCACACCTGCCATAGAAAGATTCTTCTGTGCACCACCATAGATGCAGTCGTACTTAGAAACATCAACTGGACGGCTGAAGATATCTGAAGACATATCACCAATCAAACGAACTGGTACATCCAAATCTTTGTGATATTCAGTACCATAAATTGTGTTATTGGTAGTGATGTGCAAATAATCCAAGTCTGTAGGAACATCGAAGTTCTTTGGAAGATATGTATAGTTTTCATCTGCAGATGAAGCAACTTCAACAACATCTCCAAACAACTTAGCTTCCTTCATGGCCTTCTTTGCCCAAACACCAGTATTCAAATAACCAGCCTTCTTTACCAAGAAGTTGAAAGGAATCATGCAGAACTCAAGTGATGCACCACCACCCAAGAAAAGCACTGAATAGCCCTCTGGGACATTTAACACTTCCTTTACTAAAGCCATAGCTTCGTCCATTACTGGCTGGAAATCCTTTGAACGATGGCTGATTTCTGCAATTGAGAGACCAATTCCATTAAAATCTAAAATGGCATTTGCTGTCTTTTCGATTACTTCACGTGGAAGGATACATGGACCTGCACCAAAATTGTACTTTTTCATCTCGATTGTTTAGTTTAAGTTTGACTTATGTTTTTGTAGTTATTATCAGTATTAAATATTGTAATAGGTTTTTATAGTCTACGATGCGAAGATACGCTTTTATTTTTATACTTCCAAATAAAACATCATTTTTTTTATTTGCAAGATAGTATGTGTTTTATACACGTGGAGAGGGATGTTAAAGAAAAAGGTGACACATTGTATAATGTGTCACCTTACCTCTTCCACAACGGTACGAATACCCTTTATTTTTTCACCTTTAGTCAATGAAATTATTTCTTTAATCTTTGTGCGTGAAACTGCTACATAAGTAAAACGATCTTTCACATCAATCTTTCCAATCTCAGAAGACTTTAATCCACCTTTCTTACAAAGAAAGCCAACAATATCTATTTTTGAGATTTTATCTTTCTTTCCTTTACCTATATATATTGTTGCCATACGAGGCTGAGCTGGTTTTGGTAAAGTCTCTGGTATCTTATATTCTTCATGCTCATTGGTAACATACTCTGGCAAATGTTCTTCTGGACCAAGAATGAAGAAGGTTCTTCCTTCCTTGTCCCAACGTGCTGTACGCCCTACTCTATGCACATAGCTATCTTCAGTTTCAGGGAAATGATAATGAATAATATTGTCAACATCTGGAATATCCAATCCACGTGAAGCTAAGTCGGTACTAATAAGTATTGGTGCAGAACCATTTGAGAAACGATACAGAGATGCTTCACGTTCACGCTGGTCTAAGCCACCATGGAACCAACTGATTGTAAAACCATTCTCCTTTAAGAATAAGGCTGTGCGTTCTACGGAGTCACGATAATTCAAGAATACAATACTACTTTTGTCACCTAAAGAAAGTAGAAGTTTCTTCAATACCTCAAGTTTATCCTTTTCGGGACTTGTAACTGTGTAGAGACGTATGCGATCAGGAATATTCTCATCTTCTGTACGATAATCCAAATGAACGGTCCTACCCATTGAGACAAAATTAGGAATAGTCTCAGACTCTGTTGCTGATAGCAAAATTCGTCTTTCAATATTTGGTAACTTACAGAGAATACTCATCATCTCGTCTTGGAAACCAAATTCAAGACACTTATCAAACTCGTCAATGATAAGCCACTTTATCGTTTCTGCGTTAATATTTGCCTTATCAAGATGATCATTTAATCGTCCAGGAGTTGCAAAGACTATCTGAGGTTTTACATCTCTCAATACACGATGCTCTTCCATTGTTGGACGTCCACCATATAAAGGCATAGAGCGTAAGCCACTACCCATATCCTTAAGAACATTAGCTGACTGCAATGCCAATTCACGTCCAGGTACCAAGACTACAGCCTGCAGTGCATCTGACGAAGCATCTAAGCGCTGAATTAATGGTAGGAGGTAAGCATAAGTCTTACCTGAACCTGTCGGTGACATCACTACGACATCTTTACCCGTATGCAATACTGCATCAGCCGTAGCTTCTTGCATAGCATTGAGCGTGATACCAAGTTTATTAAGAATATTATTATTCATCTTTATCTTTCCTTTCTCAACTTATCAATTTCATCGAATTCCTTACCCATATTCAAATTAAGGTAAATAGTATACAAAGGTGCTAACCATTTACTCTTAGCGGTAGGAGCAAGCTCTCTGTATTTCTCCATATAGGGTTAGAACGCTGATATAATGTTATAATCTTTTCCTTGTTGGCACGATACTTCAGCCTATCTTTATTTAATTCTATCGCTTGATTAAAATAGGCAAGACCTATATTGTAATAGGCATCAGCATAAGTGTCTTTATCTTTTATCAACTGCTTACAAATCTCAATACATTCATTGTATCTACCAAGGTTCAGCAATGCTGTACTTTTAGCAAAACGAAACAAAAGACTTGTGGAATCAGCTTTCAAAGCACGCTCCGTGATTTCTAATGCTTTTTGATGTTCTCCAATCTTAGCATAATATTCAACTAATCGTGGGAAGAAGAAGGCGAAATTAGGATATTGTTCGAAACCTGCTTGTAGAGACTTTACATACATGGCAGTATCCTTTTTTATCAAATATGCTTCAGCCTCATACTGCCTAACAAAGTTTAGCATAGAGGTATCACGCTCTGCCTGCTCTTTAAACTGCATAATCTTATCAGCATCACTAAGCTTATAGCCACAGAACATAGCCCAATAAGCAGCATGCGGAATAAGAGCATCTTTCTGCATATAGTCATAACCTTCAAATAGAGGATAATTTGCTGACAGCAAATAATCGCTATAATAATCAAAGGCCGTATTATAATCTTTCTTATGGATAAAATATGAACCTCCATTGAATAGATTAGGACGAATAGAGTTTAGGAAGTCTGCATGCTAGCTCTATATTTAGCACGTACCCTTCCTTTAGCATCTGGTTGAGCATCAAGAGAATCAAAGCGTGACATTACATCATACAACTTCCTTGTTACAGTAAAAAGGGCTGCCGTGTCATACTTTTGTTTCAAATATAATTTTTCATTTCCCTGCTCATATTGTTTTGTTAATACATCACAGAGAAGGAGCCAAATTTTTATTATTCTTCTTAGAAGCCGAATCAACCAATAATCCACGAAGTGTGTTTTCTGTTTTTGTGAGTTCTTTTCCCGACTTTATCTGGTCACGTACTGCCTGTAATTGTTTCTTCTGTGCCATACCTGTAAGGGAAAAGAGCAAGCAGATATATATCAAAAATAACTTTATAAATTTCACTTTTTAAAATTTGTTACAAGAGGTTCAAGTTCTTCAGCCTTTATTTTATCATTCAAGATAGTATAATCCAAATAGAGAGGACCTACCCAGTCTACTCTATTCCTACGAGGGTCTTTTGCTCTCACACGTTCAAGATAAGTACGTGCTTCTGCAAAATATTTCATATACTCATTATCTGATACGTCTTCCTTTTTCTTTCTTCGTTCAGCAACAGCCTCACGTGCAGCCAATCCAACAGTATTCAGACATACACCAATATTATAGGCAACAGGAATACTACTTGGATCTATTTCATCCGCTTGCTTGTAAGCGTCTATAGCCTCTTCCCAACGTTCAGCATGCATAGCAATTTCACCTTTAAGAATCCATGGCACTGCTGAATTTGTATTCTCTTCAAGAATTCTATCAATAAAGTCTTCAATATTGAACTTACGTGTAGGATTCTGATAGAACTTCATAATCCATGAGAAATAAGTCTCATTAGTAGGGTCAGTACGATAAAGTCGTTGTATTACAGAAAGATAACGCAAAGAGTCTTCCTCTGTCACCATCTTACTGTGCATACACTGAGCTTTAATTTCTGCAGCTGCTTGTGCCGTTTCATCGTATTGCATAGCAATATCAGCATATTCATCAGCTTTCTCTAAGTCGTGAGCTTTTAAATAATAATAAGCAATATAATAAGCAGCAACACCTGACTCATCGATATTATCCTTTACCAATGGAGATTTACGAGCTTTTAGATATAATTGTAAGGCATCAAGTCCTTCATTTCTCGTATAACTTCCTTTGGTAAAATACTTACCAGCATCTATCAACATTGGATGCAGAACTGCAAGACGATTCTTGTTCTCCTCCTCAAATCTTGGGTTAACTTTCCCCTTTCGATTAGGCATTCTGTCAAATTCATCACTTTTCAATGAATATTCCACACCATCAACAACAGCATTGAAAATGGCTACAGAATCCCTATTCGAAAGTTTCTCTACACGGGTGAAAGCTTCTTTTGCGAGGCGGTTAAAAGACTCTGCCTGCTGATATGCTTCTTGTGCCTCTGCGATATTCCAACTTGTAAAAATAGAAATAATCAGTATTAGTACTCTTTTCATCGGCTATATTTTAGTAACACAAAATCCCCTCTTATATGATTTAACCTAATAATTCATATAAGAGGGGAATATTAAAAACTATTTACTGCTGAACGCCAGCAATAGCTGCAGCTTCCAATGTCTCAGGAGCTTGTGCACCCTTTACGAAATAGTAGCAACCGTAAAGTGGGTAAGCCCATGAGCTCTTATGCTCTTTCATAACATCGAGATTCTTAGCTGTCTCGAGGTATGAAATTGCCTTATTGTAAACATCGTTGAACTGAGCACGTGCAGCTGGTGACAATACTCCCTTCACAGCTGCTACACGGTCCTGTGCCTTGTAGAACCAGCACTGACCGATAGATGCATTGATAGCAATCTTTGCATTATCATCCTTTGCCAATGCCAATGCCTTAGAAAGGTAATCAGCAGCCTTCTCGTATTCCTTCTTCTGGCTTGCGAACTGACCAAGCATTACCAACGCACCGTAGCTGTTAGGGTTCTTTGCAAGGGCAGCGTTTACGATTTCCTCTGCCTTGTTCTGCATACCAAGTGAGCTATAGATAGATGTCAAAGTTGTCAATACGGCATCATTATCAGGATCTTGAGCATAGATACCAGCGAGCTTATCTGCATAAGCTACAGAGTCTTGGCGACTATTAAGCTGTGCACCCATAATAGCCAACTGCAACTGCTTTGCATCCTTACCACGGTCCTTACTCTTTACAGCGTATTCAGCATATTTCTCAGCCTTTTTGTAGTCCTTATTCTGATAAGCATAATAAGTTGCGAAGTAAGCAATCTCATTCAAGTTTTCATCCTTAGACTTATCAAACTTTGAGAACATTGGCTCATCAGCAGAGTCTACGTAACGAGCAAGATACTTATAAGCATTTGCATCATCCTTAGCACCCTGATAGAAGATACCACCATTAATAAGCTGACCACGGAGTGGATAGAGCTCATCAGCAATACCTGTATACTTAGGCTTAACCTTACCCTTTGCGTTAGGCATATTGTCATACTTAACAATCTCCTCAGCAGCATCGAAAGCCTGACCTACAGCCTCGTAGAGACCTTTCTCATCAACAGCTTTGTTACCTTCCTTACCCATTTGCTGGTTAGTCTGGTTCTCAAGCTGAACGCCCTGCTCTGCACTTACTTTTTTCATAGCAAGTTGATAGAGCTTGTCATAAGCCTTTGCCTTCTCAGCATTGTCTGTAAGCTGTCCGAGGTTAGCCTTCACGAGCTCAGCAGCCTCTGCGTAGCTCTGTGCCTTAAGGATTGCCTTCAGTGGCTCGCTGTCACCAGCGAATGCAGCAGATGTACTGAGTAACATCAATGCTGCGAACATTAACTTCTTCATATTTGTGATCTTTATTAAAAGGTTTATAATTCTATGTTAATTCAGAATTCTATGTTAATTCTTAATTCAGAATTCAAAATTCATAATTATGATTACCGTTGTTTCTATGAGCTTTAAACAAGCAACTCGGTTAATTCATAATTCATAATTCAGAATTCAAAATTCATAATTATGATTACCGTTGTTTCTATGAGCTTTGAAACAAGTAACTCGTCAACTAATCAACTCGTTTACTTATCATCAAGCAACTTGTCAACTCGTCAACTTGTTCACTCGTCCACTTGTTTACTCAAAATCAACAGGTGTCACCTCTGTATTATCTACTGATGATGCCTCTCCTTTGATATCCTCATCAGTGTTTGGGAGATCTTCACGACTATCATCCTCAACCTGTGATTCCATCTCAGAGCTCATCACCTTACATACAGATGCGATAACATCATTCTTTTTAGCGAGGTTTATTAGGCGCACACCTTGTGTTGCTCGACCCATTACACGGCATTCGGCAACCGACATACGAATAACAATACCGCTCTTGTTGATAATCATCAAGTCGTTATCATCAGTAACGTTCTTGATAGCAACAAGTTTACCAGTCTTATCCGTGATATTCAGCGTCTTAACACCCTTACCGCCACGATTAGTCAATCGATAGTCCTCTACCTGTGAGCGCTTTCCGTAGCCCTCCTCAGATACTACCATAACCGTCTCGTTAACAGGGTCATTAACAACAATCATACCAACAACTTCGTCCTGACCATCTTCGTCCAAACGCATACCACGTACACCTGTAGACACACGGCCCATTGTACGGATATTTGACTCATCGAAGCGACAAGCACGACCATTGCGGTCAGCGATGATAAGTTCGTTATGACCATTTGTCAGACGAACGTCTACAACCTCATCTCCCTCATTGATGTTTATTGCAATCACACCATTGGTACGAGGACGTGAGTAAGCACGGAGTGAAGTCTTCTTAACGATACCCTGCTTTGTTGCAAATACTACATAGTGAGAATCGAGGAAGTCGTCATCATCCAAGCCCTGAATACGCAAGAATGCGTTAACAGAATCGCCCGGCTCAAGTGAGAGCATATTCTGGATAGCACGTCCCTTTGAGTTCTTATCACCCTCTGGGATGTCATAACACTTCATCCAGTAGCAGCGTCCCTTACGCGTAAAGAAGAGCATTGTCTGGTGCATTGTTGCTGGATAGATATATTCGGTGAAGTCCTTCTCACGTGTGCGAGCACCCTTAGAACCTACACCACCACGAGCCTGCTCCTTAAAGTCTGCAAGCGGAGTGCGCTTGATATAACCAAGGTGACTAATAGTAATAACTACAGGGTCATTAGGATAGAAGTCCTCAGCATTAAATTCATGCTCATCAGGGATAATCTCTGTACGACGGTCATCGCCATACTTCTCCTTAACCTCCTGCAACTCTTCCTTCATCACTTCCTTACAACGCTCAGGGTTATTAAGAATTTCCTGCAAGTCCTTGATGGTTTGCATCAATTCCTCAAACTCTTGATGCAACTGGTCAAGACGCAGACCTGTAAGCTGTGACAAACGCATATCAACGATTGCTCTTGATTGAAGCTCATCGAATTCAAAACGCTTCTCGAGGTTTCTTTGTGCCTCTGAAGGTGTCTTGCTGGCACGAATAATACGTACAACCTCATCAATATTATCACAAGCCTTGATCAGTGCTTCTAAGATATGTGCGCGCTCCTGTGCCTTCTTAAGGTCAAACTGAGCACGGCGGATAGTGACATCGTGACGATGTTCAACAAAGTACTTAATACACTCACGAAGGCTCAACAGACGTGGACGACCCGCTACCAATGCGATACAGTTTACAGAGAAAGAACTCTGCAATGCTGTCATCTTGAAAGCTTATTCAGAATGACGTTTGCATTGGCATCACGCTTCACATCAACAACGATACGCATACCCTGACGGCCCGTTTCGTCATTAACGTTAGAGATACCCTCCAACTTTCCTTCCTTCACGAGGTCAGCAATATATTCAATAAGTTGCTGCTTATTAACTCCGTAAGGAATCTCTGTCACAACAATCTTATCGTGGTTCTCATCGCTCTCAATCTCAGCCTTAGCACGCATTACGACACGGCCACGACCAGTCTCATAGGCATCTTTAACACCTTGAAGACCATAAATATATGCACCTGTTGGGAAGTCTGGAGCTGGGATAAATTCCATTAATCCATCAGTAGAAATCTCTGGATTGTCAATATAAGCACAACATCCATCAATAACTTCGCCAAGATTATGCGTAGGGATATTCGTTGCCATACCCACAGCGATACCATTACCACCATTTACAAGCAGGTTAGGAATCTTTGTAGGCATCACAGCAGGCTCACGCAACGTATCGTCGAAGTTGTTGACCATGTCAACCGTATCCTTCTCGATATCGTCCATAACGTGCTCACCCATCTTTGAGAGGCGGCACTCCGTATAACGCATCGCAGCAGCAGAGTCACCATCGACAGAACCGAAGTTACCCTGTCCATCAACCAACTTGTAGCGCATATTCCAGTCCTGTCCCATACGCACAAGCGCACCGTAAACAGAAGAGTCACCATGTGGGTGATACTTACCAAGTACCTCACCGACAACGCGGGCACACTTCTTGTAAGGCTGGTTGCTAAAGTTACCGATACCACGCATACCGAAGAGGATACGGCGGTGAACAGGCTTAAAACCGTCACGAACATCAGGGAGGGCACGTGCCACAATCACCGACATTGAGTAGTCGATGTAGGAGCTTTTCATCTCCTCCTCGATGTTGATCTTCATAATTCTGTCCTGATCAATTGTCTGATTTTCGTCCATTATATATTTTTTCTGTTATAAATTTCTATCACTTTAACGAGCTCATCCCCATAAGGCTAAAATTGCCCACAATAGCCTTTATTTCCTTTCTGAGCCGTTTTCGTACTTTTTCAAGGTGTAAAGATACGAATATTTTTTGATACCACAAAGGGCTTATAACGAAAAAATGTTATCAAGACCTATTATTTTGAAGCGTTTATTTCTTTTTAGGATTTACATTAAATCGCCATGACAAGGATAACATCATATATCGTGGAATACTATTATTCCATGTTTCCGTTCTTCCTTGTGCGTTCATTAAGTATTGAGTATTAGAGAGCTGACGGAGTATGTCAAAGCCTTGCAACTTAACTAAAAGTTTCTTATTTATGAAACTGCGACTAAGTTGTGCATTCCATATCCAGTCAGTAGTATTCATCTCTGAGAGCTGATAACCACGGCGAGCAAACATTGTTAGGTCAGTTGTTAATTGTAGTTTCCAAGGCAAAGTTATTTGCGCATTCATACCTATATTATAATCTCCTGCATGAATATTGCTAAATCCCTCACGCTGACTCTTGATAAGATAATATGTACCTCCGCCATGAAGTGTGAACTCATAGTTATCATCGAGACGATAATTAAGTTTCAAGACGTTACTTATCTTCCAGTTATTTACAATACTTCGTTGACTTTGTGTAGCCCCTTGTACCATTGCCATGTCAACGTTATGATTATAGTTAAAAGACGCTTGATTATCAATACTTAATTTCTCTTTTTTATCCAGCGGACGAGTATATCCTATTCCTAAATCCATGCGATAATTACCATTACGCTAATGGGCTGAACGGTTGAAACACCTGTTTGTTTATCAAATACAAGACTATAAGCCACAGCATTATCCGTCTGATGATAACCCGTATTAATGTTAAGGCGACTATGTTTCTTCCCCTCAAATGTCTTACCACCTTCTATGTCATAATAATGAATATTACGAAGCTGCGTATTGCCTAATATGATATTCATAGGATTGCTGTCATCACGATAATTAACCATTGTTGTGAGGTCAGGGAATTCAGAATTTATCTTAGCTTTTATCTCCCATGTTTTACCCTTTAACCATATATTAGGTTCAAAGAATATGCTCTGTCGAGACACATCGTGTCGTCCCATGCGTTGATAATAAAGGTTGGCATGAGCTATACGAACAGGCAGATTTACACTTATCTCACACTTCAAGAATTTACTATGCAAATCTCTATAGCAGAAGTTAAATTGATGACTATTTTGATATTCTGTAAAGTGATAAGTATTACTATTATCAAGGACTGTAGCCAAGATGTTTGTGGCAGAGGGCAATCTATCAAACAAGCTGCTATCACGTCCAGAAATCTTATCAAGACGATAGAGTGGATTATCCGTTTTTATATATGAATATGCGTAATTATACTCAGGTTGTAAGCTGATATTTCTAAAAGCCCAATTATAACTGATACCAGCTGACAACTTAAGGTTTTGATTAAGGCGGTTTATATATTGATTACGATAATCGCGGGGAAGACTATGCTGTAGATAGGTCAAATCCTGTAGAGAAAAGGTCTTTTGCGTGTTACGGTTATAATTGATTCCAAAGTTCCACCTAATCATATCAGCAATAATGCTGATACCATTTCTATTTTGAAGATTAAAATCAACATTCCTCGATTCAAGGCTATTTGCCGATAGCATACGGTTAAGTAGTGATTGATTATCAGAAGTCTCAATACTACTATTATTTAAGCCATGACTATGGGTATATGAAAAAGAAAGGTTATTAATCGTATAATATTCGTCTTTTTGGATGCATAAATTGCTGCCCGCTGACCAATTATCAGAACTTCCTAACGACTTATACCTGCTATGCTGATATGAATCTCCACCATACAAGAATGTTTGTTTAGATGAGTGAGACTCGTTGTCAGTATTTGTATGATTCCAAAGGCTACTAATATCGAACCAAGAAAAATCATTTCCTAAAAAGCGCATATATTGAGCACCCACCGTTTTAGTCGTCTGCAATCCACTCCCTACATCTTGTGGGCTCCACTCACCATTAAGTGCTGCTCGCTGATTGTCGTTAAGGTTGTTGCTATTGGCAAATATTCCGATGCGTTCTTTGTCAGAGAACTTTATGGCTAAGCCACGTAGCTTATATCTGTTGTTCGAACCTGCACCAGCTTCAACGTTACCCATATAGCCTACGGCATACTCCTTCTTCAGCTTCACATCCATCACATAGTTCTTGTCGCCCATATCACGTCCTGCCAACTTTGAAGCTGCTCCCGACTTGTTAAAAAAACCTTGATTTTATTAACCGTATAGGCAGGTAGATTCTCCAATGCCAACTTTGGGTTTCCACTGAAAAAAACTCTCGTCCGTTGACTAAAAGACTTTGGATATACTTGCCATTTACGAATATTTGCCCATCTTTGGTCAGTCGTGCGCCTGGCAACTTGCTAATTAGCGCATCGAGCATGCTCCCCTCTGCAAGGTTGAAAGCATCAGCATTATAAACAATCGTATCGCCTGCAACAACCATCTTAACCTTTGTAGCCTTTACGGTCACTTCTGCCAATTCGTGCGCCTTTGCCAATCGTATTGACTTTACAAATACAGAAAAACTCGCTTACTCCTCAACGCAAAGTGCATATAGCCGTCCTCATACCCCTCAGCACTTGCACGCACGATATAATTCCCGACTTTTGTCAAGTGTTCAAAGCGGTAGAATCCCACATATTCTTCAGCCTCTGCAGGATAGGTAATCGTACTATCAATGACCACACTGTCTGATGTCATCAAGTAAACTTTTGCCCCAGGTATTCCTTCTCCTGTCATGTTATCAAGTACTCTACCTTGAACAGGGATTGCGTCATCTTTTGCATGTACATTACTGCAGCAAAATAATAACATTAACAACAAAAGTAGTCCGTTTCTCATAAGATGCTTTTTAGAAATAGATTTATTTTTGATAAAGATTGTCCAATGTCAAATGGTGCATGCAAAGATAAAGAATATCTGATAAAAAAGCAAGGAAGATGTAAGTAGATTTCTATGTAGAAGTTTCTTTTATATACGTGTAAAGTTACGAACAAATCTTTGTGATTCCAAGAATCTATTACTTTAAAAAAATGTTATTTTTAAGTCTAACTTTTTGATATATCATGAGTTATCTTTTAATTAAGCAAGTATCCTCCCTTATGTATACGGACACTTTATGGTTGTATTATCATTTCTCAAAATTACAAAATTACAAATTACAAATTACATTAAGGTCGTGGGGGTATGTCTGCCAGCAGCTAAAGAACAAAAAGTTTATTATTATATATAATATATATATATATAATAATAAAAAAATATTTATATTATAAATTATTATTTTATTCATTATAAAACTATCATTTTTTTACCTATTCGGCACTATACGAAAAGTCTGATGGTCCTTAATGTAATATGTAATTTGTAATTTTGTAATCGGAGGAAAGTAACAAAGAAGTTATGTTACTGATTATCAATCAGAACAGAAGTATTGTTCTCACTCTCACTATTGTAAAAAGTTAGGTCTTAACGTCTTATACAATAAATAAAAGGAAGTTTTTTTAGCCTATCTATTCACGGTGGAAGGCGCATCTGCATCGTATAGATATGGCATCAAAGAAGCTTAGAGAGAACCTCTATGCGAAAAAAAGAAATAATTAGCGTATTGTTATTAGCCTATGCGATAGTTGCTAATCATTTTGTAAAATACTGACTAATAGCATATTATAACCGAAATAACATTTTATAACACTCGCTTTTCTTGCAATCTTAGAAATTAAAACTTACCTTTGTATCGTCAAAATGAAAAACAAGAGAAGAAAGTAGAAAACAAGTCGTTATCAGTTATGAAGTTCTAAGACGTACATATCTGCCCACACCGTCACGTCTGCTATCACAGAGCTGCCCTCACGCTGAAAACGAAGAACATTGCTCGCAGGCTTCACATGCTGCAGCTGGTAGCCATGTGCCCGAAGACCAGACGCCAATGTATGATAATACCCCTTGTCCCAAAAGACGATTTGCAACGCTCCTCCCCTATCGTCAATGACAGCAAGGCTTGAATTATCCTTCTTGGCAAAGAGCCTGTAGAAAGGTTGTTTTGATTGGTCGAAGTCAGCATTAGGACCGACGTGCCACCCCCACAACTGACGTGTGTCATCAGCTACTAACTCTGTCGGAATTCGTCTGAGTCCATACTTACTGAAAAGATAAGGTGCAACCGCCCGTTTCCCTTTCTGCACCTGATATTGAAGTAATTCGAGCACAGGCAATGGAAGTAAAGGCAGATTCCCCTGCGCAGGTGTGCACAGAGGAATCAGTAGGAAGATAAGTTGAATGATTATTCGTTTCATGACAGTCCTTCCAACTCATTGAGCCAGTTGGTTGACATCGCATCAGAAGGCATTCTCCAGTCGCCACGTGGCGAAAGGCTCACGCTGCCCACCTTTGGTCCGTCTGGCAAGCATGAACGCTTGAATTGCTGGGAGAAGAACCTGCGAAAGAAAATGCGCATCCAATGAAGAATGACGCTATCTGGATAAACTCCACGAAAGGCATTCTGTGCCATCCAATAGATTTGAAGGGCGAAAACCGCAGCGAAGAACATAATAGAGGAAGAAATCGTGAAGCTCGTATGGACCAACAAGGTCTTCTGTCTTCTGTGCAATTTCTCCCTTATCATCAGCAGGTTTTAGCTCTGGTGAGATTGGAGTTTCCACGATGTCTATCAATGTCTTACGTACATTTTCATCCTTAGTTGTGTCAGCAGCATAACGCACAAGATATTGCGTCAGCGTCTTTGGCACACTCGCATTTACGGCATACATACTCATATGGTCGCCATTATAGGTACACCATCCCAAGGCAAGTTCGCTAAGGTCGCCCGTACCAATGACAAGTCCGTTCATCTGATTACTCAAATCCATCAAAATCTGCGTACGCTCACGCGCTTGTGCGTTCTCATAAGTAGAATCGTGTACCTCTGGGTCATGACCAATATCCTTAAAATGCTGCAAAACAGAGGCTTTAATATCAATCTCACGAATCGTGATACCAAGACGCTCCATGAGTGCCATAGCATTCTTATAGGTTCGTCCTGTTGTTCCGAACCCTGGCATGGTAACGCCTACAATTCCCTTACGATCAAGTCCAAGCTTATCAAAGGTCTTGACAACGACAAGGAGGGCAAGGGTGGAATCAAGTCCACCACTGATACCGATAATTGCTGATTTGCAATTAGTATGTACCAATCTTTTTGCCAATCCACTCACCTGAATATTATAGATTTCATCGCAAGATTCCTGCATATTCTCTGTCTTAGGAATAAAAGGATGCTGGTCGAACTCGCGTGTCAGCGTAAACTCACGCATAGGCTTGAGCGGTGGCAAGCAATCTACGTGCAAGGCGAGTTCATCAATCTGACCAGTAACACCAGCTAATCCTGACGCAACAGGACGCTGCGCGTTGACAAAGGTACTATTGGTACGACGTTCGCTACGTAAATTTTCAATATCAATTTCAGATATAACTAACTGTGGGTCAATCTGAAAACGCTCTGACTGCTTAACAAGTGAGCCATTCTCAAAAATCAATGCATTTCCGCCAAAGACAACATCCTGCGTACTCTCACCAAAGCCACTACTACTATAAACGTATCCGCTGATAGTGCGTGCGCTTTGCTGGGCAAGCAGTGACTTCAAGTAAGTGTGCTTTCCGATGAGTTCGTCGCTGGTAGAAAGGTTGAAGATAATCTCTGCACCTGCCAAGGCAAGATGATTGCTCGGTGGTGTTGGTGCCCATACATCCTCACATATTTCTATGGCAAAGGTAGCCCCCTCAGATGTGCGGAAAATCTGCAACTCTGGTGTCACGCGAATATTATTCCCTGCAAAGCGAATGTGCTGTGGACGCAAGTCTTGTGAAGATGCAAACCATCGTTTCTCATAGAACTCGCTGTAGTTAGGCAGGAAGGTCTTTGCTACGATGCCTAAGAGTTTTCCTTGTTGAATGACCAATGCGCAATTAAGGAGCAATGCTCCCACAGCTACAGGCGCACCGACAATGACGGTGATATCTAATTGGCGAGTAAATTCGAGCAGGTCGATGACAGCCTGCTCAGTATCGTCAAGAAGAAGTTGCTGCTGGAAAAGGTCCTGACAAGTGTAACCCGTTATTGAAAGCTCTGGGAAGACAATAATCTCTACGCCCTGCCCTTCAGCAATAGCAATCTGCTTTTCTGTTTCTATAAGGTTGAACTTTGTATCTGCAACCTTCACTGCAGGAATAGCTGCAGCCACCTTTATAAGTCCGTGTTTCATATTGAATGAAAAAAATTATTTAATTGTTACCTGAGTAGCTCCGTAGCCGTATTCACGGAAAGAAGCATCTTGGTAAGAATAATGTTTGTATTTATAATTAAGTTCATGAATGATTGCATGACGCAATACGCCTTCGCCCTTTCCGTGGATAAAAATGAGTTTCTTACCACGATGAGCCTTGTATTGGTCGAGCGTACGACGGAAGACTTCTAATTGATATTCAAGAATATCTGCCGCTGTCATACCCGCTGTCGTCTCGAGCAATTCATCAGCATGAAGGTCTATGATAATTTTGTCATCGCTAAGAATCTGTTTAGCAGGTTTCTTACGCTCAAACTTATAACGCTTGGCAAGTTCCTCCGTCTTCTTATCAATCTCTTCTTCTGACAGACGGCTTGGGGAAGAATATCCCACCTTTAGCTTCTCAGTAGCTTCGTCCTCTGCCTTTCTTGTCAAAGGTTCCAACATCGGGTGCTGAGCAGGCTTATCCTTCTCAATCAACGTGTATATCAATGCTGGCTGCTCAAAGAAAACACTCTCGTGGAAAGTATTGAGCTTATAGAACTTCACGGCATCAATCTTCACCTGAAGGTCACAAGTAGGCTTGAGTGCGAAAGGCTTATCCTTTTTATAGCTGTGAAGTTGGACACATCCTTGTAGCATATCGTTGAGGTCGGCAAGTGTGAAGTCCTCTATCAGCAACTTCATATTTGGTTCCAATTCGCCAACAGCCTTCAATACCCACTTATCTTCCTGCTTTAAAGAGTAGGAGAAATGAACATAATAATTTGAATCGTTGACAAGATAAGACTTGAAGTGCGTAGTCGTGAGGTTCTTTATATCGGTAGGTGTGAAAGCAAGATATATAGACAACTCATCACCACCAACACGTTCTCTCACTGGAGCTTCAAAATTAACAGAAGGGTCGTCATGCGGTTCTATGTCTGCATCAACATCACGCCAATTATCCCCTACTTCCTCTTCTTCAGCACCTGTAGCGGTCAGACGTTGCTTGATACTGCGAGTATCCTCGCCTTTCTCCATCTTACGTTGCTGCTGGTCGATACGCAGTTTTGCACGGTCAGTAGCGGCATCTTCAACAACAACAACCTCACTGGCTACTGTTGGAATCTGAAAACCATCTTCGTCTTCAACCAAAACAATTTTACCTTTGAAACCTGCAATGACTCCACCACCAGTAGAGCTTAAAAATCTAACTTTATCACCTATTTTCATTTTTTTTCTTCTTAATGTTTATAAAGAATACAACCAATATCTTATCAATTAGCTGCATTTCCTCCCTCTTTTAAATACCAAGTCTACTTATAATAAATAAGTTTTATAAATCCTCACGCTAAGGGAAAAATACTATGGTATCAATAATGAAGAATCTCCATAGCTAAGGAAACGGAAGTCATGGCTGAGGGCATAGTCATAAACCTTACGCCAATCGCCCTTTAAGAAAGCACTCACTAAGAGCAACAACGTTGATTGTGGTTGATGGAAATTGGTAACGAGCGCCTTGACAATCTTATAGGTATAGCCAGGAGCAATGATAATCTGTGTACTTGAATGTAACACATTTAATCCGTCTTTATTCAAATAGGCAAGCAAATGACGGATTGAATCCTCTGCAGTTATCGCCTTGCCATTCACAATGACCAATCCTTCTTCATTATGTGGTAAGTCATATGGCTCCCATTGATTGACATGAAGGTCTTTCTCTGCCGTTTCTGGAGACAATACCAACTTAACACCCATATAATAAAGGCTTTCCAGTGTTCTAACACTTGTTGTTCCTACAGCAACAGCGTGACATTTATGCTTTAGAAGTTTCTCTAAGGTCTGACGACGAACAACAACAAACTCTGTGTGCATATTATGACCCTCAATCTCCTGGCTCTTCACTGGTTTGAAAGTTCCGGCTCCCACATGAAGTGTAAGTTCCTCACGATCAACACCATGTTCATCCAAGGCTTTCAGCACTTTATCGGTAAAGTGAAGTCCAGCTGTAGGCGCTGCCACTGAACCTTTAATCTTTGAATATACGGTTTGATAAGTTTCTTTATCACTTTCCTCTGTAGCACGGTTAAGATACGGAGGAATAGGTAATTCACCTACGGCTTCAAGAATCTCAGCAAATGATATGTTTGTATTATCCCACTCAAATTGAATCCAGTGATTAGTTCCACCAGCTTGCTCTTGAACCTTACTGCGGTCCATTGTTGCGGTGAGTGTCAGCTTCTGCCCTTTGATTTCAAATGCACGCTTTAATGCACCTTCCTTCCACTTCTTAAGGTTGCCAACCATACAAAGCCATGCACACTCATGATTTGTTTGAAACATCAATTCATAATCTGTTGGCTGTGCTGGTTCCATAAGAAACACCTCTATGAGTGCTCCCGTTTCCTTACGGAAGTGCATACGTGCTTGAATAACTTTCGTGTTATTGAAAACCATCAACGCTCCCTTAGGCAAATATTCAGGAAGATTATAAAAAATGTCCTCCGATACATCACCATGCTTATAAAGCAACAGCTTACTATGGTCGCGCTCTGTCAACGGAAATTTGGCGATGCGCTCATCGGGGAGGGAATAGTTGTAATCAGAAATGCTAATATGTTTTGTATCTTCAGACATAACTTTATTTTATATTGATAAGACGGCCCGAAAAGCCGCATAAATAAATGACAATATAAGTACACTAATAACAACGTCTATATCTGCAAAGCTATAACCTGTTCGCGTATATTTTGTCGAAATATAGTGTAATTTGTCACTAAAACGAATATAAATGCGAAGGTATAAAAAATAAATGAAAACAGCGACGCTTGAGCCAAATATCATTCCTACAAATACGTCAGAAGGATAATGAACACCAAGATATGGACGTGTTAGGGATACCATAATGCTCCATGCAATCATCAAGATAGAAAAGATACGGTCACGTACCAATAAACAGAAGAATATTGCTATCACAAAGGCATTAGCAGTATGTGACGAGAAAGCTATAACCATCAGCCATATAATGGTTTACAGCGACAACAATTCCCTGTAAGGCTGGATTATTGAGAGGACGTGGTCGGGCTACAAGTGGCTTAACAATACCAAGATTTAAACCATTTACGATAAAAAGCCCCAATGCCACAGCTCCAATAACAAGTATTATCTTTTGCCAGTTCTCATTATTCTTTATAACCAAATAAAGCAAAGACGCATAAAGAGGAATCCATGTAAAAGCATTGGTCACTGTAAGAACAAAATAATCAATAAAAAGGTTATCGCCTCCATTGAAAGCGAGTAAAATTGATTTATCAAGTTCTCTAAATACGTCTAAATTCATTGTTTGGATTCTATAAGAAACTTTCTGTCAGGTTGTCATTTATATAGCTTCAACATTCTCAGCCTTAATCCAACCTTGACGACCATCACTCAACTTGATTTCCGTCCACTGGCTCATACTATTATCGGTAATTCTGACTTTTGAACCTTCATGAAGGATAAATGCTTCAGCAGCCTTCTGATCAGGCGTCTTTCTTACAACGGCTGATGGTGTCATGATAATACCATGTGATGCTGAGTCTAACAAATAAACCTGTTGTATAGCAAAGAATGTGTTAATAATGAAAAGGAAGAAAAAGATAGGCAATACCACCTTTGACAACTTCCTAAGGAACTCAATGTCAACAAACAAGTAAACAACAAGCGCTAAAATCGAAATAAATAGACAAACAAGACTGAGAATTGCCCACATGTCAACACTAAGATAATTAACCAGTGCCTTATACCATGTTATAAAAAACATTTCTGGCTCTGGTGTCAAATTGTCAATTGTCTTTGATTGTGCCAACTGAAGGTTGAAACGAATATCCTCATCGCTTGGAGCAAGACGCTGTGCACGCTCATATGATAACACGGCATGTGGGATGTTATCAAGGCGATAGTAGCTATTGCCAAGATTATAATATAAGGCAGCAGATTCGCCCTGCTTTAATAGTTTCTCATAACCTTTAACGGCTTGCATGTAATTCCCTTTTTGATATAGCTTGTCAACATCAGCCTTTGTTTGTGCTGATAACTGCAAAGAGAAAATAGACATGCATATGATAAGGAAGAAGAAGCTGAAAGTCTTCTTGCTTGAAGGCTTCAATTTCTTTACAGTCTCTTCCATATCTGATATAGCTTTCATTGCTGCATCAAGTGTTCGTTTCATATTACCTTTCTCATCTCCAGGAGCATAACGCTCATATTCACATTCATCAATAGCAGCAATGTAGTTATCAATCACATCGAATGGTACATTGATTTTACTAAACTGCTCTCTAATATTATCACGTGATAATGATTCTACAGGCAGGTTGAGCTTATCACTTGCATAACCCCATAATGTCTTCAAAACCTCATCATAGAAATCGAGATTTTTATTCTTTAGCATTAAAAGTTCTGCAGCATGTAAACGACTGGAAGCAACACGATTGGCATTTTTTCCACGTTTTAATACCATATCCACACGATGCGCAAAGCGATCACGATAATAGAATGATAATGCACCCCCTACTCCCAATAGTAAAAGAAGAATTATATAGTATGTCACAGAACCAAAGAAGAAGTTGCCAACTTTATCAAGTGAACTATCGCCTATCTTCAATGGTAAAATGTCTTCATTTGGTAAATCAACAGAAAGAATATCTTTTGAAGAGCCGTCACCTCTTGATACTTTTAACTCCATCGGTTCTGTCTGCAGTGTTACGTATTTCTTCTGCGCTAAGTCATAGTAGCAGAACTTTACTGGAGGTATGGCTACAAGTCCTTCCTGATGAGGAATAACGACCTGATCATAAACCATGTTACCCTCTGCACCCTTTGTTGTCAACTGGGTCTTATCAGTTGTCTTTAATATCAAATGACTCAAAGCCCTTAGGAATCTGAATGATAGGTTTCTTTATCAACTTCAGATTTCCTGCTCCACTAACAACAACACGAATCGTAATAGGATTACCAGCCTTTACTTCTTTTCTTATTTAATTGTGCAGAAAGATTAAAATGACCAACACCACCAGAAAAAAATCTGTAGGACGATTAGGTAAAGGTAAAACCTTAACAGCTAATCCTGGTGCTACAATGTCTTTCTTAAAATTTGTACTACCACCATCAATACCAAAAGGCTTCAAATGGATTAAAGCCATTAGATTCTTGTATGATACCATGAAAAAGTCAATGGTGGAACCTGTAAAGTACCTGTCATTTGTGGATACATTACATACTGGCTCCATGTAACACAATTATATAAACGCTTACCAATACGCTCCTTATGGAAAGTTTTTTTGTTGTGGCAAGTCAACTTCTTGCACATGAAAACCAACCAAGTCGGGCATCTTACCAATAAGTTGGCGTAAGTTCTTTGTTGTATAGACCTTGTATGTCAGTAAAACAGGTTCCTGTTCATAAACAGTAGTCTTATTAGCACTTACCTTGATAAACAAATCGTTAGCTGTAATCTTTGCTGCAGCAGCACGAGAGTCTGTACGTGAATCATAATATCCACCACTTGTAGCACTATGAGAACCTGTAGTAGCTAAAATTTTTACTGGCGTTGATGCAAGTTCCTGATCATTCACAAAAAAATATGAGCAGGACCAATATTTACATTTCCTTTCTTAGTTGCTATAAAGACATATGTAAATGAAACAGAAGATGAACTACTTGCATGCCCATCAATGAATTGATAATTTGATTGCGAAGAAGTTGCAGGACCAAACACTTTCTCAAGGCCACTTGATAATCTTCCCAATTGAAATCTACGAACATCTTGGGTGTATACGACGTATTCAACCTGAAACTCCTCACCCACTGTCACTTGTTTTGGTGCAGCCACCCGAACACGTTGTGCTTGTAAAACACAAACACTCATTAGTGACAGAAATAAAATTATATATCGTTTCATATTTTCAATATTACCAGTTTTTATCAAGTTTTTTATCAGAAGGTTGGCGCATAACCTTTGATAGACGCTCTTGAGTTTCTTTCTCTTGCTGTTTAACAGCATTGAGAAGTTGCTCAGCATTATCTTTGCTCATGCCTTGGTTGTCTTTCGGTTGTTTATTCTTCTGATTATTTTTTTGATTGTTTTTATTTTTGATTCTGATTTTTGAGGTTGCTTCTTTTTCTTTTTCTTTATCCTTATCAGATTTATTTTTATCAGATGATTGCTGATTTTGTTGCTGTTTCAATTTACGTTTACATAACTCAAGGTTATAGCGAGCATTCTTATGATTTGGATTACTACGTAAAGCACTCTTATAAGCCTCTATAGCCTTTTCATAATTTTGATCATCTTGAAAGATTGTACCAAGATTATTATAACTGCTTGAGAGGCGAACTGGGTCTTTTTCTAACTTTGCAGCATTATCATACAATTTCTTTGCTTCCTCATTCTTTTTTTGTGCTTGTAGGCATCTACCCAAATTATAATTAGCAATAGCATTGCTACCATCTTTATCAATAGCTTTATGATAAAGAATTTCCGCCTGTGCATAGTTTTTTGAAGAGAAAAGCTTATTTCCCTCTCTTATGAGTTGATTAGCTGTTTGTGCATTACTCCCGACAAACACCAACAACATACATATTATGATATAAAGTCGTTTTACCATACCTTTTACCAACGTCTTTTTCTTTCAAGTAATAAGACATCTATAATTAGCAGAATGACAACAAGCAATGCTAATGCCTGAAATTGTTCATCAAAGTCGCTGTAAACAACATTGTTAATTTTACCTTTCTGCAATTTATTAAGTTCTCTGCCTAAGACAGCGTCAGCCATACTGCTATTTGTAACATGTAGATAAACACCATGTCCTGCAGTTGCAACCTGTTTACACATTTCTTCGTTAAGACGAGTCTTCACAACTTCACCGTTAGATGTTTTCAATTCGCTGCCATCAGGCATTGGAATTGTTGCACCCTCTGTAGAGCCAACACCTAAAATAAAAACTCTTATCCCCTTGCTTTGTGCCTGTTTTGCCATTTCTTCAGCACCACCTTCATTATCTTCACCATCCGTAATTAAGATAATAGCCTTCCCGACCTTAGAGTTAGGTGTAAAACTATTCATAGAAAGTTGAAGTGCCTTACCAATATCTGTTCCTTGTGTACCAATTAAAGAAGGATTGATATTATCTAAAAACATTTTAGCTGAAACATAATCACTTGTTATAGGTAATTGAACAAAAGCATCTCCCGCAAAGACAATCAATCCTATTTTGTCTTCACTAAACTTATTCATCAAATTTTCAACAAGCAATTTGCTCTTCTCTAAACGTGAAGGAGCAACGTCTTCTGCCAGCATTGAATTACTAATATCAAGTGCAATTATGGTTTCTATGCCTTCACGCTCCTTGTTTGTAGCAATTCTACTTCCAACCTGAGGACGAGCGATAATAAGTATAAGGAGTAATAATACCAGTTCTACCAATACAAATTTAATCCAACCTCTTCTCTTACTTATCATAGGAGAAAGCTGGTGTATAAGTGAAGGATTCCCAAACTTCGCCAATCGTTGCTTATGCTTACGAATGGAGTACAAGTAGATGATTACTGATAAGGGAATCAGTAATAATAACCACAGATATATGGGATTATCAAATCTAAACATTCTTCAACTAATCTTGTTAAACAAGCAAATCTTATTTGTATCGCTAAGAGATAATATTATGGCAATCGTCTGAAGACTGTCCAGCGAAGAATTAACTCAAAGCAAAAGAGTAATAAAGCCAACCAAGCAAAAGGCATATAAGCTTCATGTAGATGGTCATATGACTTAATATTCATCTTTGTCTTTTCAAGTTTATCAATATCTTGGTAGATTTTTGATAACTCAGCCTGACTTTGTGCTCTATAGAATTCACCATTCGTTAATACTGCAATATCTTGCAATGTCTTATAATCGATGGCACCAATATCTTCCCCTGTCTCTCTACCTAAGCCGATTGTATAAACTCTGATACCAAATTTCTTTGCTATGGTAGCAGCTGTCATTGGAGAAATAGAACCAACATTATTACTACCATCGGTTAACAGAATAACAACCTTACTCTTAGCTTTAGAATCTTTTAAGCGACTAACAGAGTTTGCTAATCCCAGACCGATAGCAGTACCATCTTGCATTAATCCATTTGTAACTAAATCCGTACGAACATTATGAAGAAGATTCAACAGGGCTGCATGATCAAGCGTCATTGGGCACTGTGTAAAAGCTTCACCCGCAAAAATAGTAAGTCCTATATTGTCATTTGGCCGACTACTGATAAATTCAGAAGCAACTTCCTTTGCTACTTCCATACGATTGGGAAAAACATCTTCTGTTAACATACTTGCAGAAATGTCCATTGTCAACATGATGTCAATACCATCAGTATCTTTATTATCCCAGGCATTATAAGTTTGTGGACGTGCCAAAACAATGACTACTAATGCGTAAACTATACAACGCAAAGCCATAGGGAGATGAATCAATTTCACCTTCCAACTTTTCGGGAGCATGCTGATAAGCAAATGTATCGCTCATCCTCATGGTTGGTTCTTTACCTTTACCACGAAAGAAATACCATAATAGATACGGTATCAACAAGAGCAGTAAAAGGAGATATCCACTATTGGCAAATTCCATTTCTATAATTCTATTTATATTACATCAAAAGCGCATAGGCTTCAAATGCTGCGTAAATAAGCAAAGCTACGGATGTCACTAATAGCAATCCTATAGCGAGCTTTATTATCTTACGTGAACGAGTATCACTTATGTTTTCTTTTGGTTCTTCAACAACCTCTTTTGTTTCTTCAACCTTTGTACTATCTATAAAATGAACAATACTATCAAGATAATAAGTCATGTCATTCGCATCTGTTGAATATTTAGCGAATTTTACAAGGTCTGCTGTGTTGAATACTACTTTTAATTCAGAAACATCAGAAACATCACAAACATCCTTCATACTTTCTAATATCTCATGAGAAGTCATTTCCAATGCGTTGATATTGTAACGCTGTGAGATATATTTTCTGAGAACGTTTGTAACATCTGTATAATAAGCTTTCTGTTCTGTATACAACATCTTATTTGCAGCTATCTCAGAAAGGTCATGTTTTGCTTGCTCATAGTAAGATAGTGCACGTGTTTTCTTTAATGCCCTACCATTTTGCTTATGGCAAAGAATTCTATAAAGATAGAAAACAAAACAGATGAGTATAAGTGCAAGTACAATTACTAAAATTACAGGAACCCATTCACCCCATGAAAAAGGAACCTGTTGAATATCATCTGGTGGCATAGGAGTACTTTTCACTGTATCGACAGGAACAGCCTGGACATCCAGAGTAACATTACCTGTCGTCTTAGTCGCACCACCTACAATAACTTTCTGTGCAGGAATAGTATAACGCTTAGCATCCCATGCAGTAATGGTATATATTCGTCTTATTCTTACCTTATTATTTGCATCTGCTGTGTCAGACTTAGCACTTAGTACTTCAACATCTGATACTATCTCTTTTTTATTATTAAATTCTGGAAAAGAAATCTTCGTCCCTTTAGGTGCATATACAGTAATGAAATAGTGTGAACGTCCACCTATCAATATTTTGGTAGAATCCACACTTGCCGTTACCTGTACTTGTGCATGGCTTACAACTGCCAGGATAAGCAATATAAATATAACAATATATTTTCTCATCGGTTTCTCTTTGAAAACAACGTCATCAACATCTTTACATAGTCGTCATCCGTTGCTATAGCCACACTATCTACATGACTCTGACTTAACATCTCATGTAATCGTATCTCACGCTCTTCCCAATATTTATTATGTACTTTTCGTAAACGAGCATCATGAGTATCAATATACATCTCATGCCCTGTTTCTGCATCAACAACCTTCATTAAGCCAACATCAGGCATTTCTTTTGCTCGAGGGTCATAAATTTGAATGGCAACAACATCATGTTTTTATTAGCTATTCGTAGTTCTTGACTAAAATCCTTACGAGTATAGAAATCACTGATTACAAAGGCTGTACAACGACGCTTCATTACCTTGTTAAGGTATTCAAGACTTACACCAACATCTGTTCTCTTGCTATTCGGAGTAAAAGTAAGCATCTCTCGAATAAGATAGAGAATATGCTTACGTCCTTTCTTTGGAGCAATATACTTCTCTATATAATCTGAGAAAAATATAACACCAATCTTATCATTATTTTGAATAGCAGAGAATGCTAAAGTAGCGGCTATCTCCGTAGCACACTCGCGTTTTAACTGACCAGAAGTGCCAAAATCAAGTGAGCCACTGACATCTATTAGCAGCATCACTGTCAACTCACGTTCTTCTTCAAAAACCTTAACGTATGGACGATGAAAACGTCCTGTCACATTCCAATCAATATCTCTAACATCATCACCATACTGATACTCGCGTACTTCAGAAAAAGCCATACCACGCCCTTTAAAGGCAGAATGATACTGCCCAGCAAAGATATTCTGGCTCAGTCCTAAGGTCTTGATTTCAATCTTTCGGACTTTCTTTAGTAATTCAGTAGTATCCATAGAAAATGATAATAATGCTTCTTAAACTCTTCTAAGAATATAATTGAAGATTAAGGAACTTGTACTTTGTTGATAATCTCACTAATAATCTTCTCTGTTGTAAGATCAGTTGCTTCTGCCTCGTAAGACAAACCAATTCTATGACGCAAAACATCATGTGCAACTGCGCGTACATCTTCAGGGACAACATAACCACGATGCTTGATGAAAGCATAGGCACGACTTGCTTTTGCAAGATTAATACTTGCACGTGGACTTCCACCAAATGTTATCATTTGCTTCAATTCTGGCAATTGATAGCGCTCTGGGTAACGTGTCGCAAAAACGATATCAGCAATATATTGCATGATTTTATCATCAATATATACATCCTTAACTACACGACGTGCCTCAAGAATCTCATTCGCTGTAATAACAGGATGTACAACAGGCATACTCTCTTGAAGATTCTCGCGAATAACAAGTTTCTCCTCCTCTAATGTAGGATAATCAATAACAACCTTCAGCATGAATCGGTCTACCTGTGCTTCAGGAAGCATATAAGTACCCTCCTGCTCTATCGGATTCTGAGTAGCCAATACGAGGAATGGATCAGGAAGTGTAAAAGTAGAGTCTCCTATTGTTACTTGATGCTCCTGCATAGCTTCTAACAATGCACTCTGAACCTTTGCTGGAGCACGATTGATTTCATCAGCGAGTACAAAATTAGCAAATACAGGACCTTTCTTTACGTGAAAGGCTTCATCCTTCTGAGAATAAATCTGTGTACCAATAACGTCAGCTGGCAAAAGGTCTGGAGTAAACTGAATACGACTATAACGTGCATCAACAAGCTGTGATAGAGTCTTGATAGCAAGTGTTTTTGCCAGACCAGGCACACCCTCAAGAAGAATATGACCATCACTGAGTAACGAAATAAGTAGTAAGTCTATCAGATGTCTTTGACCAACGATAACCTGATTCATACCTGTTGTAAGGTTGGTTACAAATGAACTCTGACTTTCTATCCGCTCGTTCAACTCTCTAATATCAATAGATTCTGCCATTATCTTACAAATTATTATTGTACTATTATATTCTTATTCTATTAGTCGCAAAAGTACAACATAAATGCGGATGAAGCGAAGAATAGTGTCTAAATTATATTAAAAAAGTCCTTAAAACTTCTTTTAAGGACTTTTTTCTACAAGATTACAGCTGTATAAAACAAATACTGCTTTATTATATTTAAAATACTTACTTTCTATACTCTGGTCTTAATTCAACCTTTGGAACTTTCATAGTGTCACCAGCTTGCATTGTCTTACGACCATTAAGAACCTGAAAATACCCAACCATATCAGCACCAAGTGTCTTTCGACTATACTTCTCCATAGTCTCACCTTTCTTCAACACAACAATGCGATCAATGCCTATAATATTATAAGCACCATAACGGATACGAGGGTCACTATTTAAAGCCATAAAAGAATCAACTTTAGCTGTCTCTTCCTTTTCAGGTGTTTTATGAACTTTAGTTACAGATGTTGTATCTGCAGAGACTGTCTGTGTGCCAAGGGAAGAATGATCTTCTGAAGTATTTACTTGCTCTGCTACTTCTTTCGTCTTCTTCTTTGAGTTTGTGCTACTCATTCGTGCCCAAAGAAAAATACCAAGACATATGATTACAATAAATGCAACCAATGCAACCTTCTTTAGTATACCATTCTCTGAACTTTCAACATCAGTGTCTTCGTCATCAAGAATATGAGTTGGTTCAGAACTATTTGGTAATTCTTTTTTATCAATATTATTCTCATTTGAAGACTCTTCTCGCTCTTCTGATGTATTAGGAACAGATTGTACAGACTTAACTTCAACCTCTATATTTTCCTCCTCAACCTTTGGTTTAACTATAGCGTCAACCTTTGACTCAACAATTGAATCGACCTTAGAATCTACCTCTTTAGCAACCTCCTGTTTTTCCTCTTTCTTTTCTTCAAGATTAGAAGGTTTTTCTTCTGAATCAAAGATAGCCTCATTTTCTTCTGTAGTAGGCTCTTCTATAACATCAATCGGCAAGTTCTTTTCATTGAGATTATCTTCTACCTCTATTTCCGTATCCCTCTTTTACAGAACTAATATTATTAGTTTCATCCTTTGTATCTTCTACTTCTGTTCTTTCCTCCTCGACAAGTAGTTTTTCTTCAGAAGTATTTTTTGTTGTGGCATCATCAACAAGTTCTGATTTTACCTCATCAGAACTATCTTCAGCAGGAATACGTTCTAACTCCTCCGTATCAACGCCATCATTGATAACGACAGTCTCAAATTGTGAGAAAGGTTTGTTTACAAGTTCCTTCATCACTGTATCTGGAGTGAAACTGATCTTGTCATGACCTTCTATAAGTACACGTTCACCTGTATTAACGTTAACACTCTCACGTGGTTTAACAGCTTGAACCTTAAAGGTTCCAAGTCCTTTAATCTTTACTTGATTACCGTTTTTTAATTCAGAACTTATAATGTCAAAAAAGGCATCAACAAAAGCTACCGCATCAGCAGCAGACAGATTATGCTGTTTAGCCAATGCACTTGTAATTAATTGTATTGCACTCTTAGCCATTGTCTTGTCCTCCCTTTCTTACATGTCCTTTGATTGTTGCTGCAGGTTTGAAGTTAAGAACCAACTTTGGAGGAACCAGCATACGCAAACCTGTTGAAGGATTAACCATAACACGTTCCAAACGCTTTTTAACTTCAAACGTTCCGAAACCAATAACTGGCACAGGATCGCCTGTTTCGAAGGACTTACCCATCATATCTACAACAGTTTTCACCATCTTTTGGCTTTCATCCTGTGTATATCCAGTTCTTGCTGCTAATGCTGCAATGAATTCTTTATTATTCATTCTGTTTTCTCCTTTTTATTCAAAAAAATTCAGAATCTATAATCAAATTAACTCTTAGTTTATAAATTCAATATTATGAACTACAAACTATCACTTAACTACCTCTCCAAAAAGGTCAAACTCATCGGAGTCTGTGATGCAAACATCATAGAATTTACCGATACGTAAAGACTTCTCTGTTGACGATATCAAGACCTCAGGATCTACCTCTGGTGAACAGAATTCTGTACGACCAACATAGTATTCTCCTTCCTTACGATCAATAATAACCTTAAAGGTTTTACCTACCTTCTCAGCTTCCAACTCTTCTGATATCCCTTGTTGAATAGCCATTAGTTCATCGAGACGAGCCTGCTTAACATCCTCTGGTACATCATCTTTATAATGATTTGCACTATAGGTACCTTCTTCTTCAGAATAAGAGAAGGCTCCCATACGCTCAAAGCGAGCATTAGTTACAAACTCCTTTAATTCCTCAAAATCTTCATCAGTCTCACCAGGGAAACCAACAAGAAGTGTTGTACGAAGATGAATACCTGGTACACGACGACGTATCTCTGCAATTAAATCAAGTGTTTCCTGCTTACTCACATGACGGCGCATACGGTCGAGCATATGGTCCGAAATATGTTGGAAGGCTATATCCAAATATTTACACACATTTGGTTTTTCTGCGATTACATCGAGAAAATCAAGTGGGAACTGATTTGGGTAAGCATAATGGAGGCGAATCCACTCTACCCCCTCTATATCAGCCATTCGTGATATAAGTTCAGTAATATGATGTTTACCATCAAGGTCTACACCATAGTAGGTCAGTTCCTGCTCAATAATCTGAAACTCCTTCACTCCTTGAGCAACAAGCCCTCTCACCTCATCCAAAATTTCTTCAACAGAACGTGAATGATGACGACCCGTAATCAATGGAATGGCGCAATAAGCACAATGACGATCACAACCTTCAGCAATCTTTACATAAGCATAATGGCGTGGAGTGGTAAGATGCCTAACACCATTACATGCAGGAACATCTGCCTTACCAAGATCTGTCAGCAACTGTTTATAATTGAACTTACCATAGAACTTATCTACCTCTGGAAGTTCTGCTTCAAGTTCATCTTTGTATCGTTGTGACAGACAGCCCATTACATAGAGCTTATTAAGCTGTCCATTCTTCTTTCTATTGATAAATTCAAGAATCGTATTGATACTTTCTTCTTTTGCAGCTTCGATGAATCCGCATGTATTAATAACAGCAATCTCACCCTGTGGACGCTTTGAGTCATGTGTACAATGAAAGCCGTTTTCTTCAAATTGCTTCATGATTAGCTCAGAATCTACAAGATTCTTTGAGCAGCCCATGGTAACAATATCTATCTGATTTTTCTTCATTCGTTTTTTGTTTAGTGATAGGCGTTGAATGTTGGGTGTTGAATGTTGGGTGTTGGGTGTTAATGAATTGCATAAATGGATGTAATATCACTTCATCAACACCCAACACCCAACACCCAACACCCAACATTCAACACCCAACATTCAACACCCAACACCCTATTTAAATAGGCTATCAACAAACTGCACCTTATCAAAAAGCTGCAAGTCTTCCATGCCTTCACCTAATCCAATATACTTAACAGGAACCTTCAATTGGTCGCTGATACCTATCACGACTCCACCTTTAGCAGTTCCATCGAGTTTTGTAATAGCCAGAGATGTAATCTGTGTAACAGCAGCAAACTGACGTGCTTGTTCAAAGGCATTCTGTCCAGTACTTCCATCAAGTACAAGCAGTACTTCGTGTGGAGCCTCAGGAACAACCTTTTTCATTACGTCCTTGATTTTCTTCAACTCGTTCATCAAGCCTACTTTATTGTGCAAACGACCTGCCGTATCAATAATCACTACATCCGCACCATTTGCTTTAGCACTTTGTAGCGTATCAAAAGCAACACTTGCAGGGTCTGCACCCATCTGCTGTTTCACTACAGGAACACCAACACGGTCGCCCCAAATTTGAATCTGTTCAACAGCAGCAGCACGGAAGGTATCAGCTGCACCGAGATAAACTTTCTTACCAGCCTGCTTAAACTGCCAAGCAAGTTTACCTATGGTTGTAGTCTTACCTACACCATTTACTCCGACAACAAGTATAACGTATGGATGTGTATTTTCTGGTAACGTCCATTCACCATTGTCTCCTGTATTATTTTCAGTGAGTAATGCCGTTATCTCACTTTTAAGAATACTATTAAGCTCGCTTGTTGAAACATACTTATCGCGGGCAACGCGTTCTTCAATGCGTCGGATAATCTTAATAGTTGTATCTACACCTACATCAGACGTTACAAGAATCTCTTCAAGGTCGTCTAAGACCTCATCATCTACTTTTTGACTTTCCTGCCACTGCACGTGTCAGTTTTGAGAAAAACATTTTCTTTTGTTTTCTCAAGTCCTTTGTCAAGTGTTTCTTTTTTCTTCTTACCGAATAAACCGAATAATCCCATATAATTAGCTAATTTGTTGCAAAGATAATAAAAAGTTGACGAAAAAGCAAATTTGCTTTACAACACAATGAAAATTAGTATTATCCAAGAAATATTTACGCTACAATTTACGTGTTTAAGCCTAAGTGTATTCTTTTTTATGATATGATTGAATAGTAGAATTTGCTTTTTAATAGAAATAATATCACTCATCACGTATCGTGTTAAGCCCTCGCACCTGTCGTGCTAAGGCTTCGCACCAATGGTGCGGAGGCTTAACAACATGCTTTATAATACAAAGAAAAACTACATTTGTTTGTGATTAGGAGTGTCATTTACTATTAAAACCGGGTTATATAGTATAACATCAATCGAAACATTAGTTTTATAAGATTACAGTAAACGCAAGTAAGCATTCCTTATGCTCAAAGAAATGCTTACTTACAACGTTACTAACGAGTTTATGATAACTTATTAAGTATCTTTAATAAAAATCAATACATAAAGTACTAATATTCAAACATGTATCAATAAATAATTAAAGTAAATTATCGATGCTTATGCTTTACATACCAACTATGGATAAACGTATCATACAAAATCAGTGAGACTGCTAAAATTCCAAGTCCAATCCATAAGATGAGAGGTAGTTCAAGATTAAATACTCCATAAGAAAGAACCAACCCGACACCGATACCTGTTTCCCAAGCAAGTAAAAATGTACTCTGACTCGTTCCACGTTGACAATGATCCGACATCTTTATGAAAAAGAGTAAGAATCTACTTCCTATCAATCCTACACCCAAGCCAATAAGGATTGGTACGATATAGCTAACACTTTCCTGATTTCGAGTAATCATCAGTAGAATCGCAATACCAATAACAATCATTCCTGTTGTGGCTTCGCTGCGAAGATCAGCATCTGCAAAGACAAATCTTTCAGCAAGAATTGCTATAATAAAGCCCACCATCAGCATTCCATAAAAACGAGGACTGTGTTCTATACTTAAAAGAAGTCCAACAACAGATGTGATAAGAGTCACGTTGACAAAAAGCCAATGGCTACCTTTCAATAGAAAACGATCGCAAGAAAAGCGAGAGAAATCCTCACTTGGCATACGAAATGGAAATCTTATTAAGTTGACAAAGATAAAAGAAACTGCCAAACAGATACAAGACAAGAGGAGTACCGAAGCAAAATTCATCGTTTGATATACCATGATTCCCGCTAAAGGACCAAATGAAAGCGCAAAACGTCCAAACCATGTTGCAGCATGATTTGCTTCTGTTCTGTGTACAGCTTCAACAGTATCAATAATGAGTGTACTAAGAAGGACGAGTTGAGAAAGACCATAGAAAGCGCCTTGTATGAAACGAAGTCCTACAAGTAGCGTATAATCAAAAGAGTTATAAGGTAAAATACTTAGATAATAAAGTACCCCTGTAACTGCCAATAGTAATAATGTTGAGACATTAAATACATTTTTGCGACGATAGCGTTGAACAAGATAGCCGGAAAGACTTCCAAAGAGATATATCCCAATAAAGAAGACACCCATTACCAAAGCTATCTGTAACATAGAATATCCTTTAACTTCCATACGCAAAGGTATGGTAGCAATGAGCATATAAGACGACATGACTAACAAGAGATTAGCCATCGCCAATAACCAAAAATGCTTATTCCACAAACGAACGTGAACAGGTATGTTTTGAGTATCCATAAATTATTATTATCCAGAAATTAATCATTATGTGAGTTAGACGCTGAAATATGTAATGTATTTTTGTTAGAGATAGATGATTATATCAATCTCTTTTTTTAGCTTTTAAATACATATTTCCATTAATCAATCCAACATCATTTAGAATCGTAATTTATAAATTCTTACCTATAAACGAATATTAATATGACTCAGATTCTGAAGGAAAAGCTCGTATCCTTCACACATTTAATATATTCTTGTACACCCTCTGTCATACATTTGTTGACATTAGCAAAATGACGGAGGAACTTAGGCTTGAAGCCCTGTGTCATACCAAGAGCATCTGCATAAACAAGCACCTGACCGTCTGTACCATTACCAGCACCGATACCTATCGTTGCAGCTTTCACCATAGAAGTAACCTTTGTAGCTAAAGAAGCAGGAACTTTCTCAAGGGTGATAGCACTGACACCTGCAGCATCAAGCGCAAGTGCATCTTCTATAAGTTTATCAGCTTCTGTGTCGTCTTTGGCACGTAGTCCATATCCACCAAACTTATGAATACTTTGTGGAGTAAGACCAAGATGTCCAATAATAGGAATGCCAGCATCAACTATTCCTTTAATAGTATCAGCAATCTCCTTACCACCTTCCATTTTGAGTGCACCTGCACCAGTTTCTTTTATAATACGAATAGCATTGCGAATACCATCTTCACGACTTATCTGATAAGAACCGAATGGCATATCACAAACAACAAGACAACGTTGACATGCACGTACAACAGAACGTGCATGATAAATCATCTGTTCAACAGTAATAGGAGTTGTGTCTTGATTACCTGCCATCACATTCGATGCAGAATCACCCACAAGAATACTGTCGATTCCTGCGGCATCAATAATTCCTGCTGTCGTAAAGTCATAGGCAGTCATTTGAGTAATCTTCTCCCCCGCTGCCTTCATTTCCAATAATGTTTTTGCAGTAACTTTCTTCTTATCTGTTGTTAAATATCCCATAATCACTTTTATAATTCAATAGTCCAATCCTTTCCATTTTATACTTTATAAGCAAATATGATTTTGAACCTTGACTTTTATTTCGGGCTGCAAAGTTACTCCTTTTTAATGGTCTGACAAAGTAAAACCATCATAATTACTAATAACCTCCTTTGTATAAGGTTCTATTTCAGCCACAGGATTAGTCGTAGCAAGACCTATTACACGTGCTCCTGATGCAATTCCCGAACGCAATCCATTGAAGCTATCCTCAAAGACAATACATTCTTTAGGTGAAACATCAAAACGAGCAGCAGCCTTAAGGTAACAATCAGGAGATGGTTTACTCTCTTCAAAGTCTTCAGAGGTTAGAATCTCATCAAAGTATCCCTTAAATTCTGGATGCTTATTATAAACATTCAGCATCTTCTCAAGGTTAGAACTCGTAACAACAGCAGTCTTTATACCTTTACTTCTAACATCTTTTACAAAGTCCTCGAAGCAAGCAATATAATTAAAAGACATATTCTGTTCGTATTCATAGAGAAGTGTAGTAACTTCTTTCTGTTTATCTTCGTCTCCAGTAAAATACTTATCGTATATCTGAACAAGTGTCTGTCCTTTAATAATATGCTCAAAATTATCAATGTTAGGACGAAGTCTTTTATCCAAATTTCGCCAAAACAAGGTGTATAAAGGCTCTGTATCGAACACAACTCCATCCAAATCAAACAAACAAGCTTTTACCATTTTCCTCATTTATTATTATATATTATAATGCAAAGTTACAAACTTTTCGTAACTTTGTAGCCTATATATGACAAAGAAGTTATTTACAATATTTGCTTTTTCCACAATACTAATATTCATTATGAGCAGTTGTGAACGCAAGTCATCAGCACCAAAGAAGTTGGATATCCCAACAGCTGTCGTTTCTGTAGACACTGTAGCTCGTCTTTCAGATGCAATACAATGTCATGTACATGTAGATTTCACTTACTTAAAAGAGAGTAAACATGCTGCTGTCAATGATTCTTTACTCAGAATGGGGCTTTTACAACCAGACTATTTCGCTGTCAATAACGATAAACTCACTCCTCAAACTGCTATTCCATCCTTTGTAAGGCAGTATATAAAGCAGTATATGGAAATAGCTCAGCTTATTCGTCAGAAAGAGAGAGATAAAAGTCAACTCATTGGGGAGCTAACTATCAAGACAGAATTAAGAGCTGCTGCGGACAAATATATTACTGCCTTATCACATATTGCCATTAACAATGGCAATGGTCAGCTTACAAAGTATACGATTGTACGTAATTTTAATCCCCAAAACGGTAAACTTATCACACTTCAAGACCAATTTGGTAAGGATTATAAAGAAACGCTAACAAAGGAAATCATTGCGCGTTTAGCAGAGAAAGAGGACCTTGAGAAAGATAATATAGCAGGATTACAAGCAAAGGGTTATTTCATTGGTATAGCCCCCTACCCTGCAGAAAACTTCATTCTTACAGATGATTCAACTGTATTCATCTATAGCCCAGGTGAGATTAGTCAGAAAGAAGTTAAAGTTGCTATCGACAACTAACATTCTCTATGGCTTTATTTTTGTACCGCTAAACCTCATACAAAAAGATTATGATTGAAATTATAAAGAAATACTTTCCTCAACTTACTCCAAAACAGGAAGAACAATTTGCAGCGCTCGATGAACTATACCACGATTGGAATGCAAAAATTAATGTCATTTCACGTAAAGATATTGATAATCTTTATGAGCATCATATTCTTCATTCATTAGCTATCGCAAAATGTATAAACTTCCGTGAAGGTACAAATGTCCTTGACTTTGGTACTGGTGGAGGTTTCCTGGTATTCCTCTTGCTATCTTCTTTCCTGAAGCCAACTTTAAACTCATTGATGGAACAGGTAAGAAAGTAAGAGTTGCACAGGAAGTTGCTGATGCAATTGGCCTTGAAAATGTCCTCCCTTCTCACTTACGTGGAGAAGAAGAGAAAGGAAAGTTTGACTTCATTGTATCACGTGCAGTAATGCCACTACCTGATTTGATGAAGATTGTCAAGAAAAATATTGCATCAGACCAACATAATGTTTTACCAAATGGTGTCATTGTTTTAAAAGGTGGAAACCTTGATGAAGAACTGAAACCATACAAAAACATTGCTGAGAAAACTGAACTTTCACAATGGTTTGATGAAGAATGGTTTAAGGAGAAATATCTTATTTACGTACCAGGATAATCCTGTTCCTAACGCTTCTATAATATAATTCTTCTCCATTATCAACCATTTACACTCAAATATCACTTATGCTTAAAATCCAAACTTTTGAGGTTAATCCTCTTCAGGAGAACTGCTACGTTGTCAGTGACGAAACAAAGGAATGTGTTATTATTGATTGTGGCGCACTTACCGAAAGCGAACAGAACTCTATCATTGATTATATAAAAGGGGATGGACTAACACCTGTCCACAATCTTGGTACCCATGGTCATCTTGATCATCACTTTGGTGATGCTGCCATTCTTGCTACCTTCAACCTCCAACCAGAGGTTTCTGAAGGCGATAGTGTATTTATGAATAATCCAAAGCAGGCAGCTGCACAGATGCTTGGAATGCAATTGAACTATGACTTGCCTGCTGGTGATTTAAACTAACTGACAAGCAAATGATATCTTTCGGTTCACACACCTTCAATGTTATGCACACTCCTGGACATTCTGGCGGTTCAGTATGTTTTTATTGTGCAGAAGAGAATGTCATCTTTACTGGTGACACCTTGTTTAAAGGAAGTATTGGTAGAACTGATTTCCCTGGAGGTAGTATGTTTCAGATTATTAGTAGTCTTCGAGAACTTGCACAACTTCCCGATACAACTATTGTTTATCCTGGGCATGGACCACAGACATCTATAGGTTTCGAGCTATCTCATAACCCTTATATGGACCGATAAAACACAAGTAAAATAATTCCTCAAGATGAAAACAAGAAGTTCACAATCCGAAAAGATACTACTTGGTATCGATCCTGGCACTAATGTGATGGGATATGGTGTGCTACGTGTCTGTGGAAATAAAGCTGAACTTGTTGTCATGGGTGTCATTGACATGCGTAGGGAAAAAGATGTATATCTCCGCTTGGGCAGGATATTTGAGCGTGTAACAGGTATTATCGATGAATATTTACCTGATGAAGTAGCCGTCGAAGCTCCTTTCTTTGGAAAGAATGTACAATCAATGCTGAAACTTGGACGTGCACAAGGTGTTGTTATTGCTGCAGCTATTAACCACGATGTCCCTATTCAAGAATACGCACCATTGAAAATTAAAATGGCAATTACGGGAAATGGCTCAGCTTCTAAGGAACAGGTTGCTGGTATGTTACAAAAGCTACTACATCTACGTGACGATCAAATGCCCCATTTTATGGATGCTACGGATGCTGTTGCAGCAGCTTATTGTCATTTCTTACAAATGAGTCGGCCAGAAACGGATGCTAAACACTATGGGTCTTGGAAAGATTTTGCGCGCAAAAATGCGGACAGAATAAGATAAACAAAACTCTTCACACAGTTGTATTTATTCATGAATACAGTGATATATACATTAAACCAATAAAACTTCAATAACGTCAAAGATAACAACTAAAACAACACAAGGATATAAGTAACAAGCGTATGAAAAATAGAATAATAGCTCTTTCATTCCTACTCGCATCTGTACTTACGGTGAATGCCCAGCAGGAGCGTGTATCGAAACAACTATATGCAAGTGCTTACAAGATAGCAACTGACAGTAAAGAAGATGTAAACGTGCGCAAAGCAGCTTCCTTTAAAGTCGACGCAATCACCTATCTCAATACTCGCACATTATCTGCTCTTGTTGATACAACAAAGCAACTTTCTACTAAGGATATTGCTCATCTTAACGCACAACTTGACTCTATGGCTTATTATATGCATGAGTATGTTAATATTTTTACGAAAGAGTATGCACGTGCTGACAAGCAAAAGAGGAAAGAACAAGTTCTCAAGATATTCCGTGATGCAAGTATTAATCACCCACTCTACAATGATCCTGATAAGAATCTTGTCTTGGTATACTTCAACAGTGAGGACTATCTTACTCAGTTCTCCCTCGATACCGACTGGATTAAAGCATTGGCAGAAGTAAAGAAGAAGTTGGCAGAGTAGTATAAATTCAATATTTTAAGATACATAACAATGCAAGACGAACAATTAAGATATTCATTTGAAGACAAATTCAAAGAGGACTTGACAACTTATCTACAAGAAAAACAACTTGTAGATAGTATGTTGCCAGATATTACCGACATGGAAGATAAGTGGTTGGGGATTGCTGAAGCTTTACCTACCTGATGGTATGCGAGAGTTTGCCAACTACCCTACCGTCTCCCTTGGTTGGATGATGTACATCGGTATGGCAATAGCTAAATATTGGGATGAGGACTGGGAGTTGTATAGCAAGGTAGAGAATCTCTACACTTATCTACGTGATCGTATTGATTATGACCACATGGATGACTATATTTGTGAGAAAGTTCTACTTCTTTCTACTGAAGAGCATAAGGATATTGCCGCTATAGTAGGAAAGTGTGCAGCACGAACCAATAGCCTACTCCGTCATCTTCCTATTGCACCAGGTAGTAGTGATGCCTTTCAAGCATATGTGGCAGCACTTCACCAAATGTATTATATGGGTGCAGCCATGCAATTAAAACGTATGGGTTATCACATGACAAAAATATAGTTTTAACCCTATTCTGTCTAAGATTATAAAGAATAGCTTAGAATACATCATATTTATGACGAAATCTTACCCTTTTCAACTTACGTGCGGACGCTTAGCACACATCGTGCGAATGCTCCGCACATGTTGTGCGGAGGCTTAGTAGCAATCACCATAAGTATTAAACACTTTATTACTTACAAACAAATAAGTAAGAACTTATTGTTAGAAGTTATAAGAAAGTATCTTTATTGATTTGGTATGATTCACAACAGGCATAAGAAAACAGGGACACCCGATGAGGTGTCCCTGTTTTTTATTATATCTATCAACATCTAAAGATAGATATTATCACTTAGAAGTACTCTTCTTGTATACCATTAACATTGATAGTGTCAGCCGTCTCACAAGGATTAAACTTAGCTGGAATAGCAAACTTTGTGCTTTGATTATAACCTAATCGCTTGTCTGCATAGACACGCTGCATAAAGTAAGCCCATACTGGCAAGGCAGTTGTAGCACCTTGGCCCATTGATGTATGGTCGAAGTGGATATCGCGGTCTTCACCACCAACCCAGCAACCGCTGACAAGTTCTGGTGTAATACCCATAAACCAACCATCCGAGTTATTGTTTGTTGTACCCGTCTTTCCACCAATATCAGCTGTAAGATGGTAAGCATAACGCAAACGACTACCTGTACCACCTTGAATAACGGCACGCAACATATCAATCATCTGATAAGAACTTACCTCTGAAATAACCTCTGTCATCAATGGTTGGAACTTAGCAATGATGTTACCATGGCTGTCTTCAATCTTTGTTACAAAGAGTGGAGCACAACGAATACCACCATTAGCAAACGTTGTATAGGCACTTGCCATCTCACCAACAGAAGCCTCACAAGGTCCAAGACACAACACCGGACTTGTATTCTTATCAATATCAGGATTGTTCAATCCAAAGTCATGTAGAATGTTTACGAACTGAGACGGACCGAGGAGGTTAATCAAATACGCTGAAATCCAGTTGTTAGACTGTTGTAAAGCCCAGCGCAAAGGAACCTCTTGACCATAACGAGCACGTGAACCATTGCGAGGTGTCCATCCACCATAAGTACGCTGTACGTTTGGAGCAAGTGTACAAGGGGTCATACCATTCTGCATTGCAAGTGCATAAAGGAATGGTTTTATAGTTGAACCAACTTGACGACGACCACCCATCACCACATCATACTTGAAATGTTGATAATCAATACCACCAACATAAGCCTTAACAGCGCCCGTATGTGGGTCCATACAAACAAAGGCTGAACGGAGGAATGACTTATAGTAACGTATTGAATCGATTGGCGTCATCACCGTATCAATGTCACCATGGTATGTAAAGAGCGTCATCTCATGTGGTGTACGGAAACTGCGTCTAATCTCATCTGGTGTAGCTCCCTGCTCTTTCAAACGCTGATAGCGTAGTGTCTGGCGACAGGAGCGATTCAATATCTCTTTAATCGTACGACGTGATATATTAGATGAGAATGGAGCATTCTTCTTATAATGCATAGCCTGATTGAACTGTGACTGTAAGTATCCACCTACATGCTTGCGCACAGACTCTTCAGCATACTGCTGCATACGTGTATCAATAGTTGTGTAGATACGTAAACCATCAGTATTCACATTATAAGGCTCACCGTTACGCTTCGTATTCTTATTACACCAGCCATAAAGTGGATCCTGCTCCCATGCAATTGAATCAAGAACAAACTGACGATTCTGCCATGACTGATAATTCTCACGCTCCGGTTTCTTTGCCATCATGTATTGACGAAGGAATGCTTGGAAATAATCACCTGCACCACTCACTGGCTTTGACCTCGTAAAATGAAGTCCTAAAGGACGCTGTGACAATTCTTTATATTCATCTTTCGTTACATAGCCAGACTTAACCATCTGCATCAAAACAACGTTGCGACGTTGCAAACAACGCTCTGGATGACGAAGAGGATTGAACATTGATGGATTCTTGCAAAGTCCTACTAACATAGCAGACTCAGTCACCGTCAACTTACGTGGTTCCTTATTGAAATAGACATTAGCAGCTCGCTTGATACCAACAGCATTATGAAGGAAGTCAAAATAATTGAAATACATAGCAAGTATCTCTTCCTTCGTGAAGTAGCGTTCCAACTTTACTGCAATAATCCACTCAATAGGCTTCTGCAAAAGACGTTCTACTGTGCTGTGTGCCTTCTCTGAGAAAAGTTGTTTAGCAAGCTGCTGTGTGATTGTAGAACCACCTCCAGCACTTGCCTGTCCCATCACACCACGCTTCACAACAGCACGTCCAAGGGCTATAAAGTCAACACCTGAATGTTCATAGAAGCGTTCATCTTCTGTCGCAACAAGGGCATGAACAAGGTGTGGCGACAGTCCATTATAGTCGATTGCCACACGATTATTGTTATCCGCGTTCCAAGTACCGATAAGTTGTTGGTCTGAAGAATAGACTTGCGAAGCAAACTTATCTATAGGGTTAGACAATTCATCCATATCAGGCATGTACCCTACCCATCCGTTCCATACAGAGATGAAGAATACGAAGACCAAGCCCAAGATGGCAAGAAGTGACCCCCAGAGGAAATGTACAAAGTGTCTTCTCATAATTGTGAAATATTATGCAAAGATAATGTAAATCAATGGATAAGCAAAATAAATAGATGTTTTTTTGTTATAGGTGGATATTTCCCTTTCTATAGTTCGTTGATTAGAAAATAATAATGTACCTTTACCAACAGAAAAGAACTAAAACATCACAAAACAAAAATGGAAAAGCATAACTTTGTGAATATCCAAGGGTTAGATCGTGAGCAACTACTCTACCTTATTGAAATGGCTCAAGAGTTTGAGAAACATCCAAACCGAGAGCTACTTAAGGTAAGGTTATCGCAACGCTCTTCTATGAGCCTTCTACACGTACCCGACTTAGTTTTGAAACAGCGGCTAACCGACTCGGCGCACGTGTTATTGGCTTTACCGATGCAAAGGTTTCAAGTGTCAGCAAGGGTGAAACATTAAAAGACACCATCCTCATGGTCTCTAATTATGCCGATGCAATTGTTATGCGACATTACATAGAGGGTGCAGCACAATATGCTTCTGAAGTGGCTCCAGTGCCTATCATTAATGCTGGCGACGGAGCACATCAACATCCTTCACAATGCTTGCTTGACCTTTATACGATTAATCAGACACAAGGAACATTAGAGAATCTAAACATCTATCTTGTTGGTGATCTTAAATACGGCAGAACGGTTCATTCTCTTCTTATGGCCATGCGCCATTTTAATCCAACGTTTCACTTTATTGCACCAAAGGAACTTGCTATGCCAGAGGAGTATAAGGTATATTGTCGTGAGCATAATATCCACTTCGAAGAGCATGAGGATTTCACACCAGAAGTGATTGCTAACGCAGATATTATCTATATGACACGCGTACAGAAAGAACGCTTCTCTGACTTAATGGAATATGAACGTGTAAAGAATGTTTATATTCTTCGTCGTGATATGCTCTCATTGGCTCGTCCGAATATGAAGATTCTTCATCCGCTACCACGTGTGAACGAGATTGCATACGATGTTGATGATAGTCCACATGCTTACTATATAGAACAGGCTCGCAATGGTCTTTTTGCGCGTGAAGCTATTTTCTGTCATTGTCTTGGTATATCTATGGAGGAGGTAAAAAACGATAAGACAATTTTGGAATAATAACTTTATCATTTTTACGAGTATGAGTATATTAAAAAAGAGTACGTTTGCCGCTCTGCTACTGATGCTTTTGACCACCCTATTCAGCTGCGAACTAAACTCTGAAGATGGTCGTTGGGATCCTATGAAGTGGACTTCGAACCGACAAGGAGACCCAAGAAAGATTACTGCTACAGCAGAAGGTGGAACTTATCAATTAAAATGTACCAATTATGGGGGACCATGGATTAATAACGTTACATCTCAAGACACAACCATCTTTGGTTCAAGTAAAGAGCAAGATTTTCATCATATTCAATATGATTGGTACGATGTATTAGCGAAAGGAAATACTTTTTATATCACTCTCCTCCCCAATACAACTGGCAAAGAACGCAAACTATTCATCGATGTGACAGCAGGTGACATCTTCGATCATATAGAAGTGACACAAAACAAATAAAATATACTCATAATATCTATATAACTATATCCATTTAATGAACATGAATAAACTTAAGAATGTAACGTTTATAGCGTTGTTGCTGGTTCTTTTAACCACCCTATTCAGCTGTAGCAAGGATACAGTTGATGAACTCCACAGAGCAACTTTTAAGTGGACTACAGACTATACAGGTGATCCAAGGAACATAACAGTTCCTGCTGAAGGAGGTACCTATAAGTTAGTATGCGCTGACTACGAAACTCTGCGATTTGCAAATATGGCTGTTGAAGAGTCCGCAGCACAATATGGGAATAAGGTTATCAGCACTGGTATGGTGGGAAGATGGTACACAGCAGAATTAACAGGCAACACACTCACGATAACCATCGAGCCTAACACCACAGGTAAAAAACGTAAAGTAAGCTTTTGGTTAAGAGCAGATGATGCCGTAGATAGAGTAGAAATCATCCAAGAAAAATAGAAATAGACTCATAATGCCTATGAGTGAACAAAGAAAACTGCCCACAAATACCCTGTCAGGCATTCCTTCATATCAAGGAGACGGAGTGAGGCTCATATCATTATGTCAAAGAAAGAACGTCTGGTAGCTGCTATTGAGAGCGGCACCGTTATAGATCATATTCCAGCAGAGAAGACTTTTCAGGTTGTGAACCTACTACAGCTCCAGAAGCTCTCCACACCTGTCACTATTGGTTTCAACTTCTCATCGAAGATGGTAGGCACAAAGGGAATCATCAAGGTGAGCGATAAGTTCTTTACCGATGATGAAATTTCTCGTTTGTCGGTCGTGGCACCGAACGTGGTGTTGAACATCATTAATGACTATGAAGTGGTAGAGAAGAAGAAGGTTGTGACACCGGATGAGCTTCGGAGCATTGTAAGATGCAATAACCCAAAGTGTATCACAAATAATGAACCTATGGATACTATCTTCCATGTTGTCGACAAGGAGCATGGTATTCTTAAATGTCATTACTGCGACAAAGAGCAGGAAATGGAGAAGGTTGAACTGGTATAGAATGCAAGTTGCTGGGTAAACAAGTTTATAAGTAGACAAGTTGGTGAATTTACAAGTAGATTAGTTACTTGTTTTGAAGGATAAGTTCATATGTTAAACTACTATTTATTAGTAATTTAATCGATATAATTAAAGCTAATTAGATTGAAGTATTTTATAAATTATAGACTTGTTTATTCAGCCTTAAAACCATTTTTTCTATTTATTTACGTGATGAAAAATCATTTTTTTAGTTCTTCCGTTAAATGTGTGGGCGCTTTTCGTATTGCTTTAACGTACAAACCGAGGTTACTCATCAAACAAAAGCATAGATCAAACAGTCATCTATCTATCCTACTATCACCCTCCGTCATTGAAGACTTCTCATTTTAAGACTTCGAAAATCTCCTGACAAGGATTTGAAAAATCATTACATAATTTCAAAGAAAACCTCTATAACTAACGGCAAAAACACATATAAGAAGCAAGTCTACAACCAACAGGGAATCAATTAGTTATAAAGTAGCATGAGAGAAGATGCTTAATAGAACGTCAAAAGGGCGTTAGTAAGGGGCTTAAAGGGCACCTTTTGCAAGCCAATTGGGCGTCTTTTAGAAGCCAAAAGAGCATGTATTGGTTTTGAACTGCACAAAAATAGTTTACAAAAACAAATGACATAGGAATAAATTGTGGTTCTTCCGAAATATGGTGTGACAAACTAAAAGTCTTATATAATAGGCACACGGAGTCACGGAGGGGACGGAGGTAACGCAATGTCACGCAAGTACTGACGGCACAAGAGCGACGAAGGTATAGCGTACAGATTCTTGATAACTACATTGCTTTGTTTTAATAATCCTCCGTCCTCTCCTTTTCTCCGTGTGATATTTCGTCAGAAACCTAACCTTAAGTGGCAAACTTTATCACTCCAAAATACTGAAGACCCTAAAAAATAGCAATAATAGGTTTTATAAACCTACAATTCATTACGCTACAAATAGGTTTTCTCATTTTTTTTTCGTACATTTGCAAGCATAGTATAAGGAGGAATTCCATTCATTCGTAGACAAGTAATAGAATCTTGATGGATAATAAGAATGCAACTTTAGAGTTAGGTACCAAACCTGTTGGTAAATTGTTGGCACAATATGCGTTCCCAGCAATTATTGCTATGATAGCAGCCTCACTCTATAACATAGTAGACCGAATATTCATTGGTCAGATTGTAGGACCAATGGCTATATCAGGTTTAGCTATTACTTTCCCCTTTATCAACCTTGGTGCAGCCTTTGGTGCAGCAGTAGGAATAGGAGCCTCTACGTCTATCAGTGTGAAATTAGGTCAGCGTGACTATGACACAGCAGAGAATATACTTGGTAATACTGTAACGCTTAATCTGATTATAGGAAGTGCATTTGGTATTATCTGCCTTATCTTTCTTGACCCAATCTTACGATTCTTTGGTGCAAGTGATGCTACAATCCCCTATGCCCGTAACTTTATGGAGGTTATTTTGGCGGGAAATGTCATCTCTCACATGTACTTTGGAATGAATGCAGTACTTCGTGCAGCATCAAAACCTCGACAGGCAATGATGGCTACAATTTTCACCGTCTTGATGAATATAGTCTTAGACTTTATCTTTATTAGGCTTTGGGGCTGGGGAATTCGTGGTGCAGCTTTCGCCACAGTCTTATCTCAAGCATTGGCATTATGCTGGCAGATGAAGCAATTGACTAACAAAGATGAGATTTTACATTTAAAGCGTGGAATCTATCGACTTAAAAGACATTTGGTAGAAACATCATCTCTATTGGTATTTCTCCATTCTTGATGAATGTTTGTGCTTGCATTGTGGTTATATTTATGAATAATCAACTTGTCAGATACGGTGGTGATATGGCAGTTGGAGCATTCGGCATAGCTTATAGTGTGGCTATGATTTTTGTAATGTTTGTCATCGGATTAGACCAAGGTATGCAGCCTATTGCAGGATATAACTATGGTTCACAGCAGACTGACAGACTTATGCGTGTATTGAAACTTACAATCTTTGCTGCAACAGGGATAATGGTTACAGGTTGGCTAATTGCCCATTTAGCCCCATATTACTGTGCACGTATGTTCACAAAGGACCCAGAATTAATTCGCCAAGCAATTAAGGCTATTCAAATAAACATGATGATGTATCCTGTCGTAGGATTTCAGATGGTTGTAACAAACTTCTTTCAGTGTATTGGTAAAGTAAAGATAAGCATTTTCTTATCTCTTTCTCGCCAATTACTATTCTTAATTCCACTACTTGTTATCCTACCACATTTCTTCAACTTAAATGGTGTTTGGGCATCATTGCCTTCAAGTGACTTCTTGGCATCATTAGTTGCAGCTATCATTATGATGGCTTATATGCGTCGGTTGAAAAAACAAAGAGTGAACAATCAAAACTTAAATTCATAAATAAAGAATCTAAATATGGAAAAGGAACTAATCATAAACGTTGGTCGTCAGATAGGCAGTGGTGGTCATATTATCGCCAAGATGCTTGCTGAAGAATTCGATTGCCAATACTATGACCGTGAGATTCTTAACATTGCAGCTAAGGAAAGTGGGTTTTCAGAGAAGTTCTTTGAGCAAAACGACGAGCAAAAAGGATTTATGAAAGGGCACTTTCATATACACCTTCCTCTCTTAGGTGACAATGATTTTTATAAGAGTAATTTCACAAGAAAGTCTTTATCAGTTCCAAAGCGATGCCATTCGTGAAGTAGCAAAGCAGAACCCACGCTGTGTGTTTGTTGGTAGAACAGCAGATTACGTATTACGTGATAATCCAAACACCATCAATATCTTTATAACAGCATCAATGGACACTCGTATTGCTAATGTATGTGAGCGACGTGGATGCTCTAAAGAAGAAGCTCGTAAGTTTATTGAAAATGGAGAAAGCGAGCGTGCCAAATACTATAACTATTACACAACAAAGGTTTGGGGACATGCTGAAAGTTATGACCTTTGCATTGATGCAAGTATACTTGGCTTAGAAAAAACAAAGGATCTGATAGCTGATTTTATCAAAAGGAAAAGTCTTTAATGAAACGAATTGGTATAATCTCTGATACTCATGGCTACTGGGATGATAAATACGAATACTATCTTGGGGAATGTGATGAGATATGGCACGCTGGTGATATAGGTTCATTAGAAGTTGCGGATAAGTTTGAGGCAATGAAACCCATCTTTCGCGCTGTATGTGGGAATATAGATGATTACACTATGCGCAACCGATATCGGGAAATTCTGCGCTTTAGTGCGAAGATGTTGACGTGTTACTTAAACATATTGGAGGTTATCCTGGACGTTATGACCGTTCAGTACAGAGTATGCTCTATGCTTCTCCACCCAACCTTTTTGTTGATGGACATTCACATATTCTCAAAATACAATTCGACAAGACACTAAACCTACTTCATATCAATCCTGGTGCAGCTGGTCTTCGTGGATGGCATAAAGAAAGAACTTTAGTGAGATTAACCATCGAAGGTGATAAATTTACTGATTGCGAGGTTATAACATTAGGAAATAAACAACAAGAAAATAAATAAATTTGAATTGTAAAAAGAACAATATTAAGATTCGATTACAATCAAAGACTATTAAAACTTACCCAAAAGAATAACAAACATTTTAAATAACATAGATATGAAAACTTATTTAGTAACTGGTGCTGCCGGTTTTATCGGAGCAAACTACATTAAGTATTTACTTCATAAGAAGTATGTGAATGAAGATATTAAGGTTATTGTCCTCGATGCACTTACATACGCAGGTAACCTCGGTACTATCAAAGATGATATTGATAACGAGCGTTGCATCTTTGTAAAGGGTGATATTCGTGATCGTGAACTTGCCGACAAACTCTTTGCTGAATATGACATTGACTATCTCGTAAACTTTGCAGCAGAAAGTCATGTTGACCGTTCAATTGAAGACCCACAGTTGTTCCTTTCTGTAAACATTCTTGGTACACAGAACCTTATGGATGCTGCACGTCGTGCATGGGTGACAGGTAAGGACGAGCAGGGTTATCCTACATGGAAGGAAGGCAAGCGTTATCATCAGGTATCAACAGACGAGGTGTATGGTTCATTGGGAGCAGAAGGCTACTTTACAGAGGAGACTCCACTCTGCCCACATAGCCCATATTCTGCCAGCAAGACAAGTGCTGACCATTTTGTAATGGCTTATCACGACACTTATCATATGCCTATCAGTATTACACGTTGTTCAAATAACTATGGTCCTTACCACTTTCCAGAGAAATTGATTCCATTAATTATCAATAACATCCTCGAGAGAAAGAAACTCCCAGTATATGGTGAGGGTTTGAATGTACGCGACTGGTTGTATGTAGAGGATCATTGCAAAGCTATTGATATGGTTGTACGTGAAGGTCGTGTAGGTGAAGTTTACAATGTTGGTGGACATAATGAAATGAAGAATATCGACATCGTTAAACTCACAATAAAGACTATCCATGACATGATGGCAGAGGATAAGAACCTCCGTACTATCCTCAAGAAGCAGGTCAAAGACGCAAATGGTGACATTGATATTAGCTGGATAAATGAAGAGTTAATCACACATGTTCCAGACCGTCTTGGTCATGATGCACGTTATGCCATTGACCCAACAAAGATAAAGAATGAGTTAGGTTGGTATCCTGAAACAATGTTTGCTGACGGTATTGTAAAAACTATCCGTTGGAACTTAGAACATCAGGACTGGATTCAAGAGGTTACTTCTGGAGATTACCAAAAGTATTATGACATGATGTACACCAAAAAAGGAAGATAAAAAATCTACTAAAATATAATCTCACACCCTCGTCTAACTCTTCATTATACGGTGAGGGTGTAAAAGCTTCTCACAAACAAAGATAGACAACACATCGTCAAATGAAAAAAATCTTGTTATTAGGCTCAGGCGAACTGGGCAAAGAGTTCGTTATAGCAGCTAAACGTGCTGGACAATATGTCATTGCTTGCGATAGTTATGAGAATGCACCAGCCATGCAGGTAGCTGATGAGTCTGAAGTAATAGATATGCTTGATGGTACAGCCCTTGATGCTATTGTAGATAAGCACAAACCGGACTTGATTATTCCTGAGATTGAAGCAATCAGAACTGAACGTTTGTTTGATTATGAAGAACGTGGAATACAAGTTGCTCCATCAGCACGTGCTGTAAACTTCACCATGAATCGTCGTGCTATACGCGACCTTGCAGCACGCGACTTAGGGTTGAGAACAGCCAAATACTTCTATGCAAAGACATATGATGAGTTCAAAGCTGCAGCTGACGAGATTGGTTTCCCATGTGTTGTTAAACCTTTAATGAGTTCAAGTGGACATGGTCAGAGTTATGTTCACAATGATGAAGAACTCGAAGAAGCGTTTAAGAATGCGATGGATGGCGCACGTGGCGATGTGAAGGAGGTGATTATTGAAGAGTTTATTGAGTTTGAGAGTGAGTTTACACTGCTTACTGTGACACAGAAGAATGGCCCTACCCTCTTCTGTCCACCTATTGGACACATACAGAAAGGTGGTGATTATCGTGAAAGCTGGCAACCATATGCCATCTCAGAAGAATCATTACGTCAGGCAGAACATATTGCTAATGAAGTGACACGCGCACTAACCGGATATGGTATATGGGGAGTCGAGTTCTTCTTAACAAAGAAGGGAGAAGTAATCTTCTCAGAATTATCACCTCGTCCACATGATACAGGTATGGTCACATTGGCACATACAACCAACTTCAGCGAATTTGAACTTCATTTCCGTGCTGTAATGGGACTCCCAATCCCTGCTATTCACCTTGAACATGCAGGTTGTTCTGCTGTAATTCTTTCTCCTATTGAAACAGACAAACCTTTATCATACAACCTATTAGATGCTTGCAATGAAGATAAAACACGCCTACGTATATTCGGTAAACCAATTGCTCACGTGGGTCGTCGTATGGGTGTAGCACTCTGTTATGGAGAAGTAGGAACAGATATGGATGCACTTCGTGATAAGACTAAGCGTGTTGCAGCAACCGTATTGGGTACAGATCCCTATATGAAGAAATAAAGACTGAATAGTCTAAAGGCTGTAAGAATGAAAGAAACAGAAGCTTCAATAGGAAAGATTATCTCCTTACAAAAGATGGTTGACCCACGTGGTAACCTCTCTATTGCTGAGGGAATGAAGGATATTCCTTTCAATATTTCTCGTGTTTATTGGACATACGATGTACCTTCAGGTGCTTGCCGTGGTGGTCATGCCCATAAACATTGCCGAGAATTCATCATTGCTGTTAGCGGTTCCTTCACGGTTACCCTCGATAATGGACGTGATAAGCAATCTTTTCTCTTGAATCATCCTTATCAAGGACTCTTAGTTGAGACTGACACATGGCGTACGCTCGATGATTTTTCATCAGGAGCCGTATGCCTTGTTTTGGCAGAAGATTCTTTTGAAGAGAATGATTATATCCGTGAATACACAGAGTTTCTTAACTATAAGTGTTCTAAGAAAGGATAAAGGTAAAACCATAGATTAGATATAAAAGGATAAAAGAAGATCGTTCAGACTATCTTCTTTTATGCAATCCTAAAATATAATGTTTGAAGTAAAGCAATACACGCAAGAACAAGCACAAGCGTGGAACGAGTTTATTGAGGATTCACGACAAGGAACATTCCTCTTCAATCGTTCTTATATGGATTATCATGCCGATAGATTTCAGGATGCTTCGCTGATGATTTATCGAAAAGGACAGCTCTACGCACTCTTACCTGCTAATCGTTTAAACAATATACTTTACTCTCATCAAGGATTAACTTACGGTGGACTTATAACAAAAAAACAGGCTACTACAGCAGAGATTTGCGAGGTATTCATAAAGATTAATGAATATCTTTACCATTCTGGAGTAAAAAGAGTTATCTATAAACCTACGCCATGGATATACCATCATTATCCTGCCGAGGAAGATCTCTATGCGCTAACATATATTTGTCATGCAAAACTAACGGCTCGTGACATCTCAAGTACTATTCCTTTCGATTCACGTATAAAGTTCAATGAGAGTCGTCGAAGTGGAGTTAGGAAGGCCAAACGTGCTGGTGTGACAGTTCGGGAGAGTCAAGACCTTGCAACTTTGGGATATTCTCGATAAGAACCTCACCAATAAGTATGCTACTCACCCTGTACACTCCCTTGAAGAGTTAACTTTACTCCACAGTCGGTTCCCTAACTCGATTAGACTATTCATGGCATATAATGACAAAGGGATAGCTATTGGGGGTACTATCATCTATGAAATGCCACGAGTCGTTCATTCTCAGTATATCTCAGCATCTCCAGAAGGGAAAAGGCTTGGGGCTATTGATCTTCTCTTTGACTATATTCTTAATAATGTATATGCAAATCACAAGGGCTACTTTGACTTTGGCAAGAGTACAGAAGAGGAAGGAAAGATTCTAAACACAACGCTTATTTTCCAAAAAGAAGGCTTTGGAGGACGAGGTGTATGCTATGACTGTTATGAGTGGGAAACAGATACTATCATAGGGTAATATAAAGATCTCGACCATACTCAACCTACTTCATTAAGGAATAAACATGATAAACTATCTCTCACTTCAAAAAATAACAGCATTACATGAATCAGAGATTACTACAGCTGTTAATCAGGTACTACGTTCTGGCTGGTATCTGCAGGGGGAGCATATAGCTTTATTTGAAAAGAATTATGCACAATACATTGGTACAAAGTACTGTGTAACATGTGGTAATGGGCTTGATGCACTCTGTCTTATCTTCCGTGCCTATATAGAGTTAGGACTTCTCAAAGAAGGTGATGAGGTTATAGTTCCTGCCAATACATATATAGCAACTATCCTTTCCATCACCGAAAACCACCTTACCCCTATCCTTGTAGAACCGGATATCAACACTTTAGAGATTGATGAGAAACAGATTGAACAAGCTATCACCTCTCGTACACGTGCCATTATGCTTGTGCACCTTTATGGAAGATGTGCCTATATGCCTTTCATTGGCGACATTTGTAAACACCATAACCTCTTACTGCTTGAAGATAATGCGCAAGCGCACGGCTGTCACTTTGGTAACAAACGTACAGGAAGCCTTGGAAATGCAGCCGCACATAGCTTTTATCCAGGCAAGAATCTTGGTGCCTTAGGTGATGCTGGAGCTGTGACAACCGATAATGAACAGTTGGCACAGACTATTCGTAGCCTTGCCAACTATGGATCTACACGCAAATATGAATTTTCCTTCAAGGGAAAGAATAGCCGTATGGATGAAATTCAAGCTGCCGTTCTCAATGTAAAACTCCCCTATCTCGATAAAGAAAACCAACGTAGAAAGCAGATTGCTAAAGCATACTTAAAGGGCATTAACAACTCACAAATAAGATTGATAAAGGATAATGACAGAGATAATGTTTATCACATATTCCCTATTCTCTGTCCATCTCGTAATCGTTTGCAACAATATCTCAAAGATAATGGTATTGAAACGATGATACACTACCCCATTCCACCACATCAGCAAGAGGCTTATAAAGAATGGAACGAGCAACATTATCCTATTACAGAGTTCATCCATCACCAAGAACTCTCCCTCCCTTGCAATCCGACAATGACTGATGAAGAAGTTTATCAGATTATTGACAGCATCAACATGTATCAATAAACTAAATCATAACGTATGAGAAAGATAACCTATATCACATCAACATTCGTTGCGCTAATGGCATTACAGGCGCAACCAATCAATGCTGACAATATTAATAAGGTACCAGCAAACCAACTCACCTGCCCTGCAGATGCAGTGACTTTCATCTCGAAACGCCCTAAAGAAACAGAAAGACTTTTCCACTCAGAAGCTGTTGAGAAGGAAATACAGAATATTACAAAGAAGTTAACCAATAAACGTTTGGCATGGATGTTTGAGAATTGCTTCCCAAACACACTCGATACTACTGTTCACTATGGTGAGGAAGCTGATGGAACACCTGACACTTACGTTTATACTGGTGACATTCCTGCTATGTGGCTTCGCGATTCAGGCGCACAAGTGTGGCCATACGTACAATTAGCAGGAAAGGATAAGAAACTGAAGAAGATGTTAGCTGGTGTTATTAATCGCCAATTTAAATGTATCAACATCGATCCCTATGCTAATGCATTCAATCATAAGCCAGACCCAAATGGCCGTTGGATGACCGATGAAACGGATATGAAACCGGAGTTACACGAACGTAAGTTTGAGATTGACTCACTCTGTTACCCTATCCGCCTTGCATATGAATATTGGAAAGTAACAGGCGACACAAGTGTTTTTGGTCCAGAATGGGTTAAGGCAGTAGAGAACATTCTAAAGACTTTCCATGAGCAGCAGAAGAAAGACGGCAGAGGAACCTATAAGTTCTTACGTGTTACTGACCGCGCACTTGACACAATGAACAATGCAGGTTGGGGTGCACCTGTTAAGCCTGTAGGACTGATTGCTTCTGCCTTTCGCCCTTCAGACGATGCTACAACTCTACAATTTCTTGTTCCATCAAACTTTATGGCAGTATCTTCTCTTCGCAAAGCAGCAGAGATTTTAACCAAGGTAAATAAGAATACAGTTCTTGCTACTCAATGTACCGACCTTGCTAATGAGTAAATGATGCTTTACAGAAGTATGCTGTATACGAACATCCTAAATATGGTAAGATATATGCTTATGAAGTAGATGGCTTTGGCAGCTACTTCTTAATGGATGATGCCAACGTACCAAGTCTGTTAGCTATGCCATATCTTGGTGATGTAAGCGTAGACGACCCAATCTATCAGAACACTCGCCGTTATGTATGGAGTGAGGATAATCCTTATTTCCATCGTGGCAAGGCTGGCGAGGGTATTGGTGGTCCACATATTGGTAACGATATGATATGGCCAATGTCTATCATGATGCGGGCTTTCACATCAAAAGATGATAAGGAAATTCGACAGTGCATTGAAATGTTAATGAATACTGATGCCGGAACAGGCTTTATCCACGAGAGTTTTTATAAGGATGATGCTAACAAATTTACACGTGAGTGGTTTGCATGGCAAAATACTTTATTTGGTGAACTCATCGTTAAGTTAGTAAACGATGGCAAACTTGGTTTGCTCAATAGTATAAAATAGACCCGTAAAGGCACAATTGTAGAGATATTTCAAAAGTTAGAAGATAAATCTTAATATTTACCTTATTTAACATTGTATATTTGGAAATATAACAAGATTTAGATATCTTTGCAACGTGTTTTTCATGGTATTAGATTATTAAGGTTAGAAGATTAGTTGTCGTGAGACAAGTAATCTTTCAGTCCCAGACCAACAGTCTGGGACTTTTTTTATTTTAATATACTTTGACTTTATTGTCTTAACAAATCGAAATAACAAAGTCTTGAAAAAAATCTCATTAAGTATAGAAGATGATGCTTTTTGTTAGCTTCTAAAAGCGAAACATCATTTAGGAGTTGTAACAAAAAAACATACTTCATAGATAAAAACAAGATTTTTATAGTACGATAAAAGAGCCAGTTTTCTATTGCAGAACTGGCTCTTTTTATTATGTTATCATATTCGTTTGGAAGAGAATATCAGAAGGTTTAGTGTTACAATATTATCCTTCTCAAAAAAACAATCAACCAAGTATACCACTAAATCCAAAATAATCCATTAATTCTCTGAATAACTTATTAGTTCTTTAATATTAATTGATTTCAACTCATTAAGATAAGTCTCGCGTATACTTCCCACCCTATTATATACATCATGGTTCCAAGCTTTTTTTAGGAGAGAAACCTAAAAGCGCAAAATTAAATGCTGGAGTAGATTCTAAACGAGCAATCATTTCACCTACAGTTATGTTATTTGTATCGTGCGTAGGCGTATAAGTTACTTCATCAGAAGTAGGTGAAAAGTTCTCCGAGATGAGATTGACCTCTTTTAATCTATAGAGAATATCCGTCATCACACGAATAGGAATATGCGTTTCAGACTTTATTTGTAATGCAGTCTGAGGCTTTTGGTCATTTGCAAAACGTTGACAGATATGGCTCAATACAGTCGCACACAGGATTAAAAGGTCATTATGACATATATCTTCTGTATCTATCAGACACTCATAGTATTCTAAATTTTGATTAAAATAACAGAGTTCTGCACAGAATAGACAGATATACCACGATGCTAGTATCCACAACATAAACAGCGGAAGTGCTGCAAACGAACCATAAATGGCATTATAACTTGTAAGGAAAATCTGTCCATGTATATAAACCGCTTGTAAGCAAAGCATAGCGATACTGGCTATCATCGAAGGAGCAACTGTCTTCGTAATCTTAACCTTCGCATTGGGCATGAAAACATAAAGCACAATGAACATGAGGGTAAGGATAGCCCATGGCAGAAGATAACGAAGTGAAAAGCTCGCAATAGTTCCGAGAAAGCGCAAACCATTTAGATTCTCTACAAAGCTATAGAAATAGATGCTAAGTCCTGAAAGAATGATAATGCTAATAGGTACGAGAAACATTAAAGCCGTATAATCTATGACTATCCTACTAAGAGGGCGACTATCTTTAACCTGCCATATATTATCAAAAGCAGTCTCTACCGTTCTAATCAGAGAGAAAACACTATAAAGCATTATCATCAGTCCTATTCCAATAAAGAGTCCAGTCTTAGCATGAACAAGGTAAGACTGCGTAAGCTTTAACAGCCAAGTAGCCGCTTCGGGTTGTGCAGACAACATTTCTCGAAACTGTTTTTCGAGAAACTGCCCAAAACCAAAGCCATTTGCAATAGCAAAAATCATAGATGCTATGGGCACGATTGCCATTATCGTAGAAAACGAAAGTTGTGCCGTGGAAGCAGCATGATCGCGCACAAAAAGAATTTGACAGTCAGATAAAACTTCTGAAACTGTCTGATTAGCATATTTCTACGCTTTGAACTATGCTCAGTTTTCATGAACATACCAACAGTTAAGAAGTACTTAATGCTTTCTATATCTATCTTCATTATGGTTTCTTATTTCAGAAAAAGAGTAGGAGTTATTATGCAAACTTAATAAAAAAAGCGAAATTAGCAACAATTACACCTATTTATAATAATAACACTAACGAGATTCATCCAAAACAATAAGTCTACTTTTAGTTACTTCTTCTTATCATCTTGTAAAGTTAATAATCCTCGTCTTGTAATAAAAATTCATATCCTTAATTTTAAACAAGGCTTAATAGCGTTCGAATTAAGGCTTAATTGGCTTCCAAAAGACGCCCTTTTGCGATGCTGTTAACGCCCTTTTGAAGGCTAATTAAGCACCTATTACCAAGTACTTTTATAATTAACTGATAGTCTGTTAGTTGCAAAAGTCCATATTAAGACTTTTATTTTGCTTATTTAAAGCATATCTACCCAGCTTTTTGTAAGTATTTTTCGCAAAGCAAAGACAGCTATCAACGTAGATTATAAGAAGCAAATAAAACAGCGCATACAGTTAATCTAACATTTAGTTTAACCCTATGCGCTGTCTTTTATATCAAGAGCCAATTAGAACTGGAAGTAAATAAATGGCTGTATATCAGAACTCTTTACCTGCATAATAATAAAGATAACAATCGTAATTGCAATTGCAGAGAGTAAGACACCACCCTTCTCTAAGATACGAACACAACGGTTTTGCCATGAGTCTGGAATCCAATGCGTAAGAAGCGCAAATATCATCAGTAAGAATACATACTTATACCCCATGAAGACGTCAGGAAGTACGGAAGGATTGAACTTCGTAAACATTTGCTTTACCATAACCCACACTGCATCAAAGTCCTTGCAACGGAAGAACAACCATGTGAAACAGAGAACGTGGAAAGTAATAAATACTGAAATAAACCGACGAAGACCAGATGGATGATAACGACGATCGTGCTTCAAAACAGTCTGAGACCAGAACTTATGTACACAAACCAATGCACCATGCAAGACACCCCAAACAATGAAGTTCAACGAAGCTCCGTGCCAAAGACCGCAAGCTGTCATAGCCACCATCTGATTGAAATACATACGAAGTGTTCCCTTCTTGTTTCCACCAAGTGAGATATAGACATAATCACGAATCCAAGTTGAAAGCGAAATATGCCAACGACGCCAGAAATCAGTCATGGAATCGGCTGTAAGCGGTGCATTGAAGTTCATTGGAATCTTAAATCCAAGCAGCAATGCAATACCAATTGCCATATCAGAATAGCCAGAGAAGTCGCAGTAAATCTGAATACAGTAGCCATAAAGACCAAGAAGAACCTCGCCACCAGAGAAGAGCGTAGGGTTGTCAAAGATACGATCTACAAAGTTTTGTGAGATATAATCAGAGATAACCGCTTTCTTAAAAAGACCAATGATAATAAAGAATACTCCCTGAGCAAACATCTCACGGCTGATATGTAACGGCTTGCGAATCTGTGGTCCGAAGTCTGTTGCACGCGTAATCGGACCAGCAAGAAGTGTTGGAAAGAAGCTGACATAGAACGCATAGTCAAGCAATGACTCCATTGGCTCAGCCTTCTTTCTGTATATGTCTACAACGTATGAAATTGTCTTAAAGGTGTAGAAGCTAATTCCTACTGGTAAGAAATATCCCAAGGTTGGAAGTTTCCGCCAATCATCTGTGTAACCATTCCAGCAAAGAAGTTGGTATACTTAAAGTAAGCCAACAATCCAAGGTCTATTAACAGTGTCAAAGCCAACCACAACTTAGGGTGCTTTCCCTTAGCAACACGTCTTGCAATATAGAAGTCGCTGACAGTTACGATAAGTAACAATAGGAAATAGAAGCTACTACTCTTATAAAAGAAATAATAAGAGAAGAGCGTCACAAAGAGAAGTCTTGCATCAACCTTGTTTTGCAGACAGTAATAACCTATCATAAAGACAAGGAAGATAAAAAGGAATGCACCTGATGAGAAAAGGAGCGGTTCGCGTGAATTATAGAGCAAGATATCAGCTACCTTTGTAAAATCAAGGCCTGAGACATATGACTCTATATTCTGTAGGAAGATTTTTAATATAGCCATGAATTGGCTAAACAAATTACTTAAATCCATCTGTTTCTATGTTGTACTAATAAATACTTACTCTTCAACTAATTTCTCACGTCTTGTATAATTCTTTTGTCCTGCTACAATAGACTTGAAAATACGCTGACTGACATATTTACCACCTTTATAATTAATGTGTACATAATCCTTTGTACCCATACTCTGTTCGTCTACGATGCGCATCATCGTACCTGGACCACCCATAGCACGGAAAAGATTATAGAAGCCGACATGGCTATCGGCAGCAAGTTGTTCTTGATAACCCACCAACATCTCAACCCCCTTCATTGTACCATCAGGTGAAGTCTTTGAGCCACGGTCAGGACTACTAACAATAAGAATGCTCGTTTCAGGGAAACACTTGTGGAAGAGGTCTACAACAAGCTTCATGTCAGCCATATACTTCTTCAATCGCTCAGGCGTTGTCTCTGCATCTACAGCATTGACACCAAACTGAAATACAATAAGATCATACGGACGAACAAGAGCAAATTCCTTCAACATCTGTTCTGGAAGTTTTGCCAATGATGTTCCAGAAGAGCCACGCATACTGAAGTTGTCAACAACAATTCCTTCGCGTCCCTCTTGTGATGTACCAAAGAGAACAGTATTAGAACCATTCACCTTTATTGTTGCATGAGAAGTAACACCATCCATCTTTACAGCTTGTACTGCTGACGACGGATTGACGCGCTGCGTACTTGTCTTACCACCATCAATCTCAAAGGTTACGTTTGCACCTCCCTTTGAACGAAGATAAAGCCATGTGCTTGCCCATTTTTCAGTGCGACTGTAGTCATGAGACAATGAAAAAGGAGCATAAGACATAGTAGCTTGTCCATTCATTGTATAATAACGCTCCGCAATACCTGCTTGATTAACATCATAGCTTGCTGGCTTCTTAACCATATGTTCGGTAAGTCCCGTGAATTTATTATCCACTGTATGCTTGTATTGGTCAAGATCATTACCAGCATCTATCCAACCTACGCCATAACCACCATACTGCTTCTGAAGCTCTTCACGTAAATCAGCTAATAAGATGTCTCCTTCTATATATGAATCACCAAAATAGGCAATACGAACAGGACGACCAACTGCTTGCTTCTGAGCCAACATATTAAGTTGACTATAGAAATGATCAAGTCCACCAGGTTTACCTGCAGAATAATCAACGATACGCTCAGTACCCTTAGGCCATTCTTCCTTAAAATCTATAACCTTTCCATCTTTATCATAAGCAACAATAGCAGAAGGTTTCTTTGGGGAAGGTATGACGTCTTCAAGTACTTTCTTCTTTGTGCAAGATCACTCAGAATGTCTATCTCTCGGAGCTTCGAGTCTCCTATCTTGAAGGTAGGAAGAAAATGAAGCAGAAAAAGAAACAATGCTACTAATAATGTTAGCAGCAATGTCTTATATGTATTATCTTTCATTTACTAATTATCTTTTATCTAAATGCATCACTTTTAAAATGCAAAAAAACATAGTATATTGATTATTCACTCTAAGACAAGGGAAGAGAATTTAGTTCTTCATCCAACAACTTAACGCCTTTCATTGTGCAATAAGCGCGTATAAAGAATAATATACTAACATGTGCCAGTTCCTTTATATCGTACTTCTTATAAAGATATTGATTCATAATAGCATTCTGTAAAGCAACTGTCATTGTACGTACGATATTATAATTTAAATTAGGAAGAAACAAACCTTCATCTATACCACGCTGTATAAAAGCATGGGCATCGGTTTCTCTTTCATCATGCACCCTACGGACATAAGCCAATAACTCTGGATATTTATGTAGTTCTTCAAAGAAGAGAGGGTTAATCTGGCTAAACTCTTCTAAACGGAAACGGCAGATTTCTATAATTATATTAATTACATTCGATCCAGTTCTGCCTATCTCGTCCAGCCGTCGTTTCTCTCTTTGCTTATCACGTCGTACGACTTCTAACAGCAGTTCTTCCTTATTGCTGTATATTTCATAGAGTGTACGCTTTGATATCTTAAGTTCATTGGCAATATCATCCATCTTAACACTCCTTATTCCATGCTTATGGAAAAGGTTTATGGCAGTAATGAGAATCTTCTCTTTAAGTTCTTGCCGATAAGTGGTTTCTGTAGCTGTATTATACATTAAACTTTATTTTTGCGACAAAATTACAAAAAACTTTCATAATGACATCTGTTTTAGAGTGGATTTTACTAACTTTGTAAGTCAAATATACATTTTTGTAATATAAAAGTAAAAAGATTAACTATGGTCAAGGTAACAAAAGAAGCCGCTTTGGAATATCATAACAGCGGCCGTCCTGGCAAAATTGAAGTAACGCCTACAAAACCTTATAGTACACAGACAGACCTTAGTCTGGCATATTCGCCTGGCGTGGCATACCCATGCTTAGAAATTCAGCAAAATCCAGACGACGTATATAAATACACCGACAAAGGAAATTTGGTTGCAGTTATCAGTAATGGAACTGCCGTTTTAGGATTGGGTAACATCGGTGCTATGAGTGGTAAGCCTGTAATGGAAGGTAAGGGCTTACTGTTTAAGATATATGGTGGTATTGATGTTTTCGACATAGAAGTAGACGAACAGGACCCTGATAAGTTTTGTGAAGCTGTAGAAAAGATTGCTCCAACCTTTGGTGGTATCAATCTTGAGGATATCAAGGCACCTGAATGCTTTGCTATTGAGGAGCGTCTAAAGAAGACACTTGACATTCCTGTTATGCATGATGACCAGCACGGAACTGCTATCATCTCTGCTGCTGGTTTGAAGAATGCACTGGAGGTAGCTGGCAAGAACATTGCTGATGTGAAGTTAGTTGTTAATGGTGCAGGTGCTGCAGCTATTTCATGTACTAAGCTTTATATGGCTTTAGGTCTAAAGAAAGAGAATATTGTAATGCTCGATTCAAAGGGTGTTATCACTTCTGATTTAAAGAATCTTACACCACAGAAGGCTCTCTTCGCTACTGACCGTCGAGATGTTCACACTTTAGAGGAAGCTATTAAGGGGGCTGACGTATTTGTTGGATTATCAAAGGGTAATATTCTTACACAGGATATGATTCGTTCAATGAATGAGAATCCTATCGTCTTTGCTTTGGCAAATCCTGTTCCTGAGATATCATACGATGATGCTATTGCAGCACGTCCAGACGTGATCATGTCAACTGGCCGTTCAGACTACCCTAACCAGATTAATAATGTGATTGGTTTCCCATACATTTTCCGTGGCGCATTGGATGTTCATGCCAAGGCTATCAATGAGGAAATGAAGATGGCTGCTGTCCATGCTATTGCTGATTTGGCAAAACAGACAGTACCAGACGTTGTTAATCAGGTTTATCATGTAAATGATCTTACATTCGGTCCTAAATACTTTATCCCAAAACCAGTTGACCCACGACTGATTACGGAAGTTAGTGCAGCTGTTGCTAAGGCTGCTATGGACAGTGGTGTAGCACGCACTCCTATCAAGGATTTCAAGGCTTACAAGCAGCACCTGCTTCAAATGTTAGGTCAGGAAACAAAATTGACACATACTCTCCACGCCACTGCTGCCCAACATCCACAACGTATTGTATTTGCTGAAGGCGGTCACCAGACTATGATGAAAGCTGCTGTACAAGCTAAGCAAGAGGGAATCTGTGTTCCTATCTTATTAGGAAACCCTGACCGTCTAAATCGGGTTGCCAACCGTTTGAAACTTGATATTTCAGATATTGAGATTGTTGATATGCGTGCGGATAAGGAGCAGGGACGTCGTGCTACTTATGCAAGCACTTAGCAGAGAAGCGTGCACGTGAAGGTTATACCTTCGAAGAAGCATATGATAAGATGTATGAGCGTAACTATTTCGGTATGTCAATGGTTGAAAATGGTGATGCTGATGCGTTTATCACAGGTCTATATACCAAATATAGCAATACGATTAAGGTAGCAAAGGATGTTATTGGTATTCGTCCAGAGTACAAACACTTTGGTACTATGCATATTCTGAATACAAAGAAGGGTGTATTCTACATAGCAGACACACTTATTAATCGTCATCCTGACGCTGAAGTGTTGGCTGACATTGCAAAGTTAGCTGCTAACTCTGTTAGCTTCTTCAATGATAAAGCTGCTATCGCAATACTCTCCTACTCTAACTTTGGTTCTGATAAGGAAGGTTCTCCATTAAAGGTACATACTGCTGTTGAAAAGTTGCAAAAGGAGTATCCTGATATGGCGATTGACGGTGAAATGCAGGTTAACTTTGCATTAAATAAAGAACTACGTGATGAGAAGTTCCCATTCACTCGCTTGAAAGGATTAGATGTTAACACGCTCATCTTCCCTGACTTGTCTTCAGCCAACAGTGGTTATAAACTTTGCAGGCATTGAGTCCAGAAGCAGAGGTTATTGGTCCTATTCAGATGGGTCTTAATAAGCCAATTCACTTCACTGATTTCGAGTGCTCTGTACGTGACATCGTGAACATCACAGCCGTTGCGGCTATTGATGCTTATGTGGAGAAAGTAAAAAAGAACGCATTATAAGTAATAGTACTGTTCAGTAAAAGTAAAATAGCATACGCCTTCATGAAAAGTTTCTTTTAAATGGATAATATTACATTATCATTGACAGAGTAGATCAACTCATCAAGTAAACTTTGCTTGCTTATGGTAGTGTAGCTTTTTCCTAACATAAAGTTGATTCAACTTTGTTAGCAAGTTGAAATGTATTTAGTACTTCGCACCATTGGTGTTTACCAACAACACAATACGTGTTGACCATCAACACGTATTGTGCCGAACATAAATACATCAACTAAAAGTAAAATAAGAGGTTCATTATGATATATAGTAGAGCACTATTTTCATGTGGACAATATTTACAGAACAGTATATGTAAATAATAAAAGCAGGATACCACTTGGCATCCTGCTTTTATTTTCTAACTTGTTTACCGTTATCGGGAATAGCGGGACAGTAGATATTTAGTGGGGATAGGCATATATTTTGGCAAGTCTAAAAAGAAAGAAACTTTTATCTACAACTCCTCTTAAGTTAGCCCTAAATAGTTTTATTTTTGCATTGAAGGATTCCGCAGCAGCGTTTGTAGATCTGTTAATATAAAAGTTAAGTATGTCTTCGTAATGCTCGTAGAAAGTTGCAGCAATGACATTAAAGGAATGAAAGCCAGCTTCTGCGACATTATTATACCATTTTGCCAATGATAGTCTGGCTGCATCTTTGATAGTATTCTTAGCAAAAATCATTCTTAGCGAATGTGATAAACCGTAAGCCTTCTTAATGTCAGGATATTCTCTGAACAGTATTTTGGCTCTTAGTTTCTGTTCATCAGTCCATTTCTCTGATGATTTGAACAACAGGTACCTACTTCTTACCAGCAGTTCACTACGTGTATCTCCATTTTCAAAAGTCAGTGGTTGATACGCTATCTTTTCTAACTTCGCATTCTCTTTCTCGTCATTTGCTTGCTGTAAAGCTGCCCAGCGATACTCTATTCTCATCTGTTGCACGGCATCACTTGCAAGTTTCTGTATATGAAAGCGATCAATCACTCGTTTAGCCTTTGGAAAACAATGCCTTACAATCTTACGCATACTATCGGATAAGTCCAAGGTGACCTCTTCTACGGCTTCCCGTTTCTTTTCATCTATCTTATCCAATACCTTGCAGACATCCAAGGATTTGGTTCCAGCAACAATGGCTACAAGACATCCTTGCTTGCCGTGTTTGTCCCTATTAGTGATAATCGTATAGAGTTCACCATTGGACAAGGATGTCTCGTCTATTGCTATATTCTTACCAATATTATCCTCAAAGAGAAGCCACTTCTGAGCATGAGACAACTGATCCCAAGACCTGTAACCACTTAGTGTTTCCTTGTATTGTTTCTCAAAACTACGTCCATTGATATGATAGAATTCCTCAAGCGTACGGCAGGTCACTGGGGATGTCTCCATACGTTTCTTTTTAAAAAAAGCTCCGAACTCTTTGGAATAACGAGTGCCGGAGGCTGTAATATCTATCTGCAAGGGAAGAGAGAAACTCTTACCTGTACGAATATCTATCCAGCGACGTCGACGAAGAACCAAAAATAACCTTATGGTCACGAATCGGAAAGTCCGTCACCTCGACAGCTTCCATAAAAGCCTTTTTGATTCAAAAATGAAGATCATCGGAAAGTTCTTTTCTCCATCTTCTCATCAAGATAAATACGTAACAATGAAGTATCAGACTCTATCTTAACAATAGAGAAATAATGTAATACATCACTGGGTAAAAACGAATTCGGCTAACTGATATAGATATTTTTTTCTTCCATGATACAAAGGAAAGAAAAAAATATTAATTAAAAAAATTTCCCCACCTTTTTTTTCTACTGAGCCGGAATAGCTTTATATTATTGCATTCATATAGTAAAATACAAACACACTCTATTCCATTAAAGCGTTTGATAGTCTCGAGAGTAACGTAGCATTTGTTCTGTGTATGACTCTGAGTAATCAACAACAACATCTATCATCTCACCAAGTTCATTATAAACTGGTTTAAGAATAGGATTGATGAATCCTTTATAAGGTGCAATATTCAAATCCTCATACCTACGAAGAACTTCTGCATGAAGTACTGGGTCAAGATTAATAGCATACTTCTCTACTAACATTCGTGCAGCCTCAAAGTCACCTTCACTTTTTATACGCTGTATCTCAGCGAGTTGATAAGCAAAAATATTGCGTAAAGCATCATAATCGTTAATGCGAACATATGTTTTAGATTCACTTGTGATTTTGTCCTCACAAGTAATAAGTTCTACAACATTATTCTCTTTACCTAACTCCATTGCCCATTGTGCAATAAGTGCACGATTCTGCATATGCGACTCTTCTATCTGCTTTCCTGGTTTTATGCGAACTTGCTGTGTGAGCAGACCGTTCATCATATAGCTGTAATACTGTGCCTTGTATGCCTCTTTACTGTCTAAAAGTCCAAGTTCTAAAAGTTTTTGATCAGCTATATAATATAATCCAAAGAGGTCAGCACGTGCTTCTTCAATTGTATTACCATAATTCTTCAGTGCGTCAGGGTCAGTCCCAGGCAATAATCGTCCACTACCATGACCTAAACACTCATGAAGATCTGTATGAAGATTATCTGTTTTATCCGCATATAAATCCAACAACTTACAAGTATCAGCATCAATAACAAACTCCTCACGGAATCCGTTATCCTTAGCAGCCATATCATATGCATGTGTAAGATTAGAAATCGTGACACTCTTTGAGCCATGTTCTGCACGAATCCAGTCTGCATTTGGTAAATTAATTCCAATAGCAGAAGCAGGATATTCGTCTCCTCCTAACATTGCTGCACATATAACATTGGCTGTGACACCTTTCACAATAGCCTTGCGGAACTGAGGATCAACTGGCGAATGGTCTTCAAACCACTGTGCGTTGGCTGATATAGCCTGTGTACGATGAGTTGCTTCAAGGTCTTTATATTCGACAATGCCTTCCCAAGAACCTTTCAATCCCATTGGGTCACCATAAACTTCTATAAAACCATTAATAAAGTCTATTCTACCTTCTTGCTCACGTAACCATTCAATAGAGTAGATATCAAAATCATGTAAATCACCTGTTTCATAATAGCGAATCAAGAGATTTATAACATGAAGCTGTTGGTCATTTTCAACAAAATCTTTTGCACGATTCAACCAATATACAATCTTTTCGATTGCTGCACCATATTTACCATCAATCTTCCATACATCCTCACGGATAGAATCACCTTCTTTTACAAGAGTAGAATTTAATCCATAGGATGGAGCTTCATTTGTTGGACCATCTTTCTTTAACTTAGCATAGAATTCTTCAACTTCATTCTGCGAAACTCCGTCATAATAATTGCAAGCAGAAGAGCGTACAATATCTTTACCATCTGACTTATCAACTCGCTTGGGAAGAATCGTTGGATCAAAGATTACTGGACACAATTCGTTAAGTAAAGAAGTAACACTCTCTCCATCATTAAGTGGAAGCAACTTAGAATCAATAGCTAAGACTTCATTGCGAAAAAAGTCTTCCGTAAATAAAGGTGAGAATTTGTCACAAGCATAATGATGATAAATACCACTGGCAAACCAAACGTGCTTCAGATATTCTTCTAAAGCACGAAAATTATGTTCTAACCTATCACCATTGAAGTTCAAATAAACAGCCTCTAAAGTTTTTCTAATACGGAGGTTGTATTTGCCAAATTGATCAAACGTTATATCACGTCCAAATAGTGTTGCTTCTGACAAGCAATAAATTAGCTGTTTTTTTGCCGAATTGTCAGTGATTCGAAATCCGGAAGCCGATATCGTAACATTTGTATATCGGCAAACCGTTCATCCTGAAAGTTAAAAAGTTTCTTCTCCTATCGATTCTATCATTTTGTTTTTAATTCATTTCTTAAGTGGTTTTTCAAACGCACTTCTTCTGAAGAGGGTTGTGCCAAATGGCGCATTCTGTAGTCACGAGGTGTGACACCATTTAATTTGTAGAAAGAAGCATAGAAAGACTGCCTATTAGAGAAGCCCACCATATCACTGATATCTTCCATATTCAGTTCTTGATAACGCTTATCAACCAAAAGAGCCATTGCTTCCTCTATTCGGAATTTGTTAACAAATGACGTGTAGTTCATGTGGAATCGCACATTAACTACAGCCGAGATGTAGCGCGTATTAGTTCCTAAGTCCTCAGCAAGTTGCTTAGCAGAATAATTCTTGTCTTTGTAACGCTGCTGAATAAGAATGATGTTAAGGATTTTCTCCTTTAACTCATCCATTAATTGCGGACTGACCAAACTACGGTAGGCGGCTACCTTCTCTTTTTTTTCTGTTAAATTGTACTTAGCCATAATCCGTGTATTTTTAGTTACCTATTCTGTTATTACACTGCAAATATAACATATTTAATTAAGAATGTCAAGTTTATGGCAAGTTTTTTTTAATATCTATTAGTTATTAAATTTCGCAAATATTTTATTACATTCCAATATATACATGTAGAAAAATATTTACAAACATCACCTTAACATCTTTTTTTATACAAAAGCGTTTCCGATTTTTTTATCTTTTACGCTCTTCTTTACATCAAAGTGATATTATAGATAAAAAAACATCACATAATTAGATTTATTGTTTTTTTAACCTTTAACCGTCACATATGTTACCTTATTGGCTTTTTTTTATCTATAATTTTGCAGCCATAATAACATTATAGAAATAATATATAAAATCAAAAAAACATGGCAGAGAACAAAATGTTCTGTTTCCAATGTCAGGAGACAGCAAAGGGTACAGGATGTACCATTCAAGGTGTTTGCGGTAAAAAAGCTGAGACAAGCCGTTGGCAAGATTTGTTACTTGGTGTTGTAAGAGGTGTAGCTACGATTTCAGACTCACTTCGCAATGCAGGTATTAAAACAAACCAGGAGGTTGGTGATTATATTGTAGATGCACTTTTTGCAACTATCACCAATGCAAACTTTGATGATCAGGCTATATTAAATAAGGTAGACAACGGTGTACGTATCAAACGTGAGTTGCTCGCACTTGCAAAAGAGAACAATGTAACATTGCCTAACTACCAGGAAGTAAACTGGGGTGGTGAGAAAGCAGACTATGAAGCTGAGGGGGATCGTGAGGGCGTTCTCCGTACAGAGAATGAAGACCTCCGTTCATTGAAGGAGTTGACAGTACTCGGTTTGAAGGGTATGGCAGCTTACTATGAGCACGCATCACGTCTCAATGAGCGTAATGAAGAGATTATTGCATTCATGGAAAAGGCACTTGCCACCATTTCTAACCCAGCAGCAGACATGGATACATTGCTGGCTACTGTTATGGAAACAGGTAAGTTCGGTGTTGACGCAATGGCATTACTTGACAAGGCTAACACTCAGGCATACGGTAATCCAGAACTTACAAAGGTAAATATTGGTACAGGTAGCCGTCCAGGTATTCTTATCTCTGGTCATGACTTGAAGGATATCGAGCAGCTTTGGAGCAAACAGAGGGAACAGGCGTAGATGTTTACACCCACGGAGAGATGCTCCCAGCTCATTATTATCCACAGTTGAAGAAGTACAAGCACCTCGTTGGAAACTATGGTAATGCATGGTGGAAGCAGAAGGAAGAGTTTGAAACATTCAATGGTCCTATCGTCTTCACAACCAACTGTATTGTTCCTCCTTCACCAAGGCAAGCTATAAGGACCGCGTATTCACAACAAACGCAACAGGTTTCCCAGGTTGGAAGCATATCCTTGCTGATGAGAACGGTCACAAGGACTTCTCTGAGGTAATCGAAATCGCTAAGACTTGTAAGGCTCCAACAGCTATCGAACAGGGTGAGATCATCGGTGGATTTGCTCATGCACAGGTATTTGCTTTGGCTGATCAGGTTGTTGAGGCTGTTAAGAGTGGTGCAATCCGCAAGTTTGTCGTAATGAGTGGATGTGATGGTCGTATGAAGAGCCGTGACTACTATACAGAGTTTGCTGCTCAGTTACCAAAGGATACTGTCATCTTAACCAGTGGTTGTGCTAAGTTCAAATATAACAAGCTGAACCTTGGCGATATCAATGGAATCCCACGTGTATTGGATGCAGGACAGTGTAATGACTCTTATTCATGGGCAGTTGTTGCCTTAAAGCTGAAAGAGATTTTTGGTGCAAACGACATCAATGATCTTCCAATCGAGTTCAATATTGCATGGTATGAACAGAAAGCAGTTATTGTTCTGCTTGCCCTACTCTACCTCGGCATTAAGAATATTCATATTGGTCCTACATTGCCAGCCTTCGTTTCTCCAAACGTTCTGAAAGTGTTGGTTGAGAACTTCGGTCTTGGTGGTATCACATCTGTTGAAGAAGACCTCAAGAACATGGTAGGATAAACCAAATAACCACTTGTTAAAACCAAAAGTCCATTCTTTTTAGAGTGGACTTTTTTATTTAACCCAAATCAATCATTATAGCCTAAACAGATTATATTATGGAATAATACTACAGTAAGAGTTTGAGTACTGTGTTCTAATTACTCCATTTGAGTTGAAGTTTGAATGCGTATTATTATAAGGTGTATCAAGGTTAGTAAGCATAAAAATGTAGTGATTTAACAAACACATTAGAATGATATAGCAGATTTGATTCTAACCAAAAGTTTTTGTGTAAACATTTTTTAAACCACAACTTATTTATAGATGCTCTTTTGGCATTGAAAAGACGCCCTTTGGGCTTGCAAAAGGTGCTCTTTTGGAGTCTTATTAACGCCCTTTTAGAAGCCAACTAAGCAGCTTTTCAAATGCAATCATGTAAGATTCTCAAAATAAAAGAGTTACAAAACTAAGTAAAATGCTCCTTTTATGACTTGTATCAACGTAAAACACCAATGAAAATGTAAATAAAATTCAGCACAAAAACATCATAATTCGCAAATAATCATATCAATAATGACCTAACAAAGATTAGCATTGAATATCTACTTGAAAAATAAATTAAATATAAATTTGAAGTTTATTATTCTTAAATTGACTAATTATTAATATTATTTTTGTATCTTTGTCCTATTATAAGAAAAATAATAATATCATCAAAAGAAATACAATGCAGAAAAAAGCACTTATTACGGGTATTACAGGCCAAGATGGTTCCTATTTGGCAGAGTTATTACTCGAAAAAGGTTATGATGTACATGGTACTATTCGCCGTTCATCAGTAGATTTCCGTGAGCGTATTGCACATTTAGAAGGTCGTCCACACTTCCACTTGCATTATGCAGACCTTGGCGACTCTATGAGTATCCTTGGTGTAATCAGTAAAGTGCGTCCTGATGAGATTTATAACCTTGCAGCACAGAGTCACGTACAGGTAAGTTTCGATTCTCCTGAATTTACTGCTGACGTTGATGCTGTTGGTGTATTACGTATCTTAGAATCAGTTCGCCAGTTAGGGTATGACAGAAACTTGTCGTATCTATCAGGCTTCTACTTCTGAGTTGTATGGTAAGGTTGAGGAAGTTCCACAAAACGAAAACACCCCATTCCATCCTTACAGCCCATACGCTGTAGCTAAGCAGTATGGCTTCTGGATTACAAAGGAGTATCGTGAGGCTTACAACATGTATTGTTGCTCTGGTATCCTCTTCAACCACGAGAGTGAACGACGTGGTGAGACTTTCGTTACTCGTAAGATTACACTTGCTGCTGCACGTATTAAGCAGGGCAAGCAGGAAAAACTCTATTTGGGTAATCTTGGTTCTCTTCGTGACTGGGGCTATGCTAAGGATTACGTTGAGTGCATGTGGTTGATACTCCAGCAGGAGAAGCCAGAGGACTTCGTTATTGCTACTGGTGTACAGCATAGCGTACGTGATTTCTGCTATTATGCATTTAAGCGTGTTGGTATTGAACTCGAATTCCAAGGTGAGGACATGGAAGAAAAGGGTATTGATAAGGCTACAGGAAAGGTACTTATTGAGGTTAGTCCAGACTTCTATCGTCCTACTGACGTTGTCAATCTCTGGGGAGACCCAACAAAGGCAAAGGCGAAACTCGGTTGGAATCCTAACAGTACAAGTTTTGAAGAGCTTGTCAACATTATGGTAGACAGCGACATGGCTAAGGTTGCTTCTGAGGGTGCAGCTGAGAAGGTTAGAACAAACCTTGAAGAGTATTTGGAGAAGGGTATCGTTAAGTAAGAACACTTCATCCTTCCCTCCCCCTCTTATAAGAGGGATAATTACCGCTTATGCTGATAGTTGGCGATTCCAAATAATCGCTTACTATCAGCTATTATTACTTTTTATCGTCTATTCAACAAACACGCAATGAACAAAAATAGTAAATATACATTGCTGGACACAATGGATTAGTTGGCTCAGCAATATGGAATAACCTTCTTCAACGAGGATATACAAATCTTGTTGGACGAAGCCATAAAGAATTAGATCTGACAGATCAGCAGGCTGTGAAGCGTTTCTTTGATGAAGAGAAACCTGATGCCGTTGTCCTTGCTGCTGCTTTCGTTGGAGGTATTATGGCAAACTATCTCTATCGTGCAGACTTCATCATGCAGAATATGAAGATGCAATGCAATGTTATTGAGCAGAGCTACCTTCATAAGGTAGAGAAACTTCTCTTCCTTGGAAGTACGTGTATCTATCCAAAGAACGCACCACAGCCAATGTGCGAGGATTGTTTGCTGACTTCTCCACTGGAATATAGCAACGAGGAGTATGCGATTGCAAAGATAGCAGGTCTTAAGATGTGTGAAAGCTATAACCTCCAGTATGGTACTAATTACATAGCTGTCATGCCAACAAACCTCTATGGCCCTAATGATAACTTCCATTTGGAGAACTCTCATGTGATGCCAGCTATGATGCGCAAGATTTATCTTGCGAAACTTATTCACGAAACAACTGGGGTGCTATACGTAATGATATGGATAAGCGTCCTATCAATCCAACTGATAAACTGCGTGCGGAGATTGGTGAAGGTAATGTTGATGGCAAGAATACAGAAGAGCGCATCTTGAAAGCACTCGCTTTCTATGGTATTGAGAATAATAAGGTGACCCTATGGGGTGACGGAAGTCCATTACGCGAATTCCTTTGGAGTGAGGATATGGCTGATGCCAGCGTTCACGTCTTATTAAATGTAGACTTCAAAGATATCATTGGCATAGAGAAATATTCAAGTGTTTTCTACGGTGCAAAGATTGATGGAGCTGTTGACCGCAACAACTCTGAGGGTCGTGGTGGTGCTATCCCATCATTGGGAGAGATTCGTAACTGTCATATCAATGTTGGTACTGGTAAGGAACTTACTATCAAAGAACTTGCAGAACTTGTTAAAAAGACCGTTCACTTTGAAGGAGACATCATCTGGGATGCCGAGAAACCAAATGGTACACCACGTAAACTCATTGATGTTGAGAAGTTGCACAGCCTTGGTTGGACGCACAAAGTGGAAATTGAGGATGGTGTTGAGAAGCTCTACGAGTGGTATCAAGAAAGCTTAAAGTAATTTTTATCATTGATTAGGCATATTGGGCATGTTAGCCCAATAAGCCTAATTTGACTAATAAGTCCACCCAATCGCAAACAGCGAACATTCATTCAAATCTTTACTATATGAAGAAACAAGTATTACTAACCGCAGTATTATTGTCTGCTACAAGCATGATGGCACAGAAGCTAACGTATCCACAAGCTCCTAAGGACGGAACTGTAGACACCTATTTTGGTGTTCAAGTTGCTGATCCTTATCGTCCATTAGAGAATGACAGTTCCAAAGCTACCGCTGAATGGGTAGCTGCTGAGAACAAGGTTACACAAGAGTATCTTTCTCGTATTCCATTCCGAGCAAAGCTCTTCAACCGTATGAAGGAGTTGGCGAACTATGAGAAGGTATCGGCTCCTTCCTATATCAAATCTATAGGTAAGTGGCTTTTCTACAAAAATGATGGTCTTCAGAATCAAAGTGTACTCTACATTATGGACCGTCTTGGGGATGAGAAGAACGCACGTGTTTTCCTTAACCCTAACCAATTGTCATCAGACGGAACCGTTGCACTGAAGGGTATCTACTTCTCACACAACGGTAAGTATGCAACCTACTCTATCTCTCGCAGCGGAAGTGACTGGCAAGAGTTCTATGTTATGGATGTCAAGACTGGAAAACTGCTTGATGACCATATTACTTGGGCAAGTTTTCTGGCGCATCATGGCAAGGTGACGGATTCTATTACAGTGCTTACGATGCTCCACAAAAGGGACATGAGTTTAGTAATGTGAATTCTATCCAGAAAATCTACTATCACAAGATTGGTACTCCACAGTCTGAGGATGTTCTATTCTATCAGAATCCAGCCAATCCTATGCGCTTCTATGCTGTAAGTGTCAATGAAGAAGAGACCATGATGTTCCTATATGAAAGCGGTGCAGGCTCAGGCAACATTGTCTATGTACGTGATCTCCGTCAGCCTAACAGCCAATTCATTCAGATGACATCAAATCTTGATTTGCAATATAGTTTAGTTGAAACTATTGGTGACAAGATGTACTTCCTTACAAACGATGGCGCACCAAAGAACCGACTTATGGTTACCGACCTTAAGCACCCTGGTTTCAATGAGTGGAAAACACTTGTACCAGAGTCTAAGGACATGCTTGAAGGTGTTACCTTTGCTGATGGTAAGATGATTCTCAACTATATGAAAGATGCTTCCAGTCACGCTTACGTTTATTCTATGGATGGAAAGCAACTCTCTGAGATAAAACTTCCTACATTGGGCAGCGCAAGTTTCTATGGAGAAAAGGACCGGAAGGAAGTATTCTACTCCTTCTCATCTTTCACCGTACCAACCACCATCTATCAGTATGACCTTGCCACAACTAACAGCAAGGTGTATGCTGCACCAAAGGTTAAGTTCAAGGAGTCTGATTATGTCTGCGAACAGGTGTTCTATCCAAGTAAGGACGGAACAAAGATACCTCTCTTTATCACTTATAAAAAAGGTTTAAAGCGTAATGGTAAGAACCCAGTATTCCTCTATGGATATGGCGGTTTCAACGTACCTTTAACCCCTTACTTCTCTTCGGTACGTATTCCTTTCATCGAAAATGGTGGAATCTATGCTCAAGCATCCCTACGAGGTGGCAGTGAGTATGGTGAGGACTGGCACATAGCTGGCACGAAGATGCAGAAACAGAATGTTTTTGATGACTTCATCTCAGCTGGTGAGTGGCTTATTGAAACAAGTATACAAGTAAAGACTACCTCGCTATTGTTGGCGGTTCAAATGGTGGTTTGCTTATAGGAGCTTGCATGACACAACGTCCTGACCTCTTTAAAGTATGTATTCCACAAGTAGGAGTAATGGATATGTTGCGCTATCATAAGTTTACGATTGGTTGGAACTGGGCTCCAGACTATGGAACAAGCGAAGATTCAAAGGAGATGTTTGAGTATCTTCACGCTTATTCTCCACTCCACAATCTCCGTCCTGGCACAAAGTATCCAGCAACTTTGGTAACAACAGCCGACCATGACGACCGTGTTGTACCTGCGCACTCATTTAAGTTTGCAGCTACCCTGCAGGCTGACAATGCTGCCAACACACCAACACTCATTCGCATTGATACCAAGGCAGGCCACGGAAGTGGTAAGCCTTTGTCTAAGCAGTTGGAAGAGCAGGCTGACATCTACGGCTTCATCCTTTATAATATGGGATTGAAATATTAAGAGTTCAGAGGAGTTATGTTCATATATCTTTGTTTAAAAAGTAACTTCTTGCAATAGCATAACTCCTCAAACTCCCAAACATATTTCATGAATAACAGTATTGTATTAATTCAATTTTAATACTCAACCTATTAAGTTTCCAATCAAATGCAGATTCTATTAGCATCCGCTAAGATAATGAACAGTACCACTACGGTACAAACCCCAAAAACACACCTGCCTCGCTTCAAAAAAGAAGCGGGGCAGATGGCGTTAGAATTAGGTGACCTTTCTGTTGAAGAACTTGCAAAAGTGATTCCATGCAATGAAAAGATTGCACTTGAAAATAAGTTACGTTATCAAGATTTCTTCAACGAGGATGCCTACTTACCTGCCCTCCTCGCTTACTACGGACAAGCATATAAATGCCTTAAAGCACAGGAGTACAGTCAGGAAGACTTCTCATATGCTGACAAACATCTTTGGATAACAAGTTTTCTTTATGGTCTCTTACGTCCATTAGACCTTATCCACCCCTATCGACTTGAAGGAAAGCCAAACTTCCTTCGTCTGAAGGTAAGAACATGTTTGCTTATTGGAAGCCTTTCCTCACAGATATCCTCATTGAAGCAGTGAAAGCTGACGATGGAATCCTTGTACACTTGGCAACAGAAGAGTTCCAACATCTATTCAATTGGAAACGATTACAAAAAGAGATATGTATTATTCAACCACTCTTTATGGTTGATCAAGGGAGTCGACTGAAGGCTGTTAGTGTCTATGCAAAGAGCTGTCGTGGCGCTATGACAAGTTATATACTTCGTAACCAACTGGCATCGCCCAACCACCTTCTTTCCTTCGAGTATGATGGTTTCACCTATCACAAAGACTATGGAGATGAGAACCATCCACACTTTATCCTAAAGCCTTAATCAGTATTCACACCTTATTATAAATATAAAAAGTCAAATTAATTATGTCAATAGAAGAATATCGCCAAGAAATACTTACCTTATTACTTGCTAAAACAAACAGTAAGGGTGAACCACGTTTTGAAGAAGCAGCTGCTAAGGAGCTACTTGACCAACTATCAGACGAAGAACTGGAAGAGGGTATCTTATTCAACACACCTGAGGACGTAGCTGAAATCCTATCAGAAGTTGGAACACTCTAAGCACACATTATAAGCAACAAAAGAAAACATAGACGACAAACGATTGTTTATTAGAGTTTTCTCTCGGCTTATTAAAGCTTATTTCATCTTAAAATCTCACATTCATAGCAACGAAATATCTTTACATAGTTTTTAGATATTTCTACTTAAAAAAACAAGAAATAAAAGCATTTTTCAACCTCCTTGTAACCTTCTACTTATCAAGAAGTTATAAAGTTGTGCAAGAAAAGGTGCTTACTTAGCCTTCAAAAGGGCGTTAGTTAGAGTCTTAAAGAGCATCTTTAACAAGTCAATTAAGGCTTAATTAGAATGCTATTCATGGTTATTAAAAATGCTAACGAGGATTTATTTTGACAAAACAACAAAAAAGGTAAAAGAGAATGAACCCTTTTACCTTTTTATTATTTACTAAGTTTCTTCTTAGAAACGATAACCCAATGTAAGGAGTAACTGACTTCTATTATTCTTAACATCAGTGTTTGAAGCAATGTTAGACTCCGTTATTTTTGTAGTACCAGATGTGTAAGTAATGTCTTTTACATTAGAGAATGGAGCAAAAGAACCTTTCTGTGCACTATACTGATAAGCCAAATCTATATTGAACTTCTTAACCTGATAACCAACACCTAATGTAAAGCGATTAATTTCGCCCCAGTTTGTGTAGTCTGTTGTTGAAGAATACGCTGTACCGAAAGAAGCAAGACCTGGATCTTTCTGACGATCACTCGCATACTTTGCACCAACATAGTTATAACCCATACGCAAAGCAACATTGCTTACAGGCTTGTACTCAATACCTAACTTCAATGTGCTAACACCCTTCAGAACCTCCTTAGTGTGTGCATTCATATTCTTGTCAGGGATTGATGACTCGTAGTACTGATCATAGTAATAATCATAATAGCCACCATTGTTAACTCTGCTATTAATATTAGCATAGTTTTCATATTCATAAGTGGCACCCAAAGCAATGTTATTACCAATAGTGTGACCAAGAGAGAAGCCAAACTTCCATGGCGTCCACATCTTGAAATCGTATGAGTTGCTAATGTAAGATTCCTTATTTTTTGTACCCTGAGCGTAAACAAGCCCTGTAGTATTTGATGTTGTTAAGTCATACCATGTTGGAGACTTCACGTATGCACCAATTCTAAATGGAGACTCAGCTACTGGGCGAACAATTACACCTGCTGTGATATCAAAACCTGAACCCGTTACCTTTCTCTCATCACGAACAAGTACACCACCAGCATTGTTTAAGTTCTCACGATATTCACTGTATCCCTTATAATTAACATCCTTCATACCGAATGTCAAACCAAGATAAACCCTGTCATTGAGGTTTCCACTCACAGCAAAGTCATAGTTACCAATATAGCCTGTATGCGCGCGGTCTAAAGTATAACCAGTAGCTTTCTCATAGTTGAAAACTCCAGCACTACTTGGAATCAATGAATTCCAATAAAGATTATCTATCTGACTCCAAGTGTATGCAACATTCGTTGATGTAGCATTTACATAGCCAATATTCTGACCATCTTTATTCTTGCCAACATAGAATCCACCATTGTTCTCATCACCGAGTATACCTTTAATATATGACTGCTTATTCTGTGAACTTCCATTCAAAGAGCCTGCAGCATTAAGGATATAATCAAAGTTCTTGCTCTTATGATAGTTGAAACCAAAGTTAAGGAATGACTTCTGACCAGTACGAGTAGTATAGACACCACCAATCTGGTCGAAACTCAAATTAGTCTTCTTACCATTAGAAAACTCCTTACCATCTGATTGCATAAGAAGACCAGCACTGAGACTAACATTGCTGTGACGGAACAAACCGATACCAGCTGGGTTAGAACCGATAGTAGAAATATCAGCACCCAAGGCTTCCATGGCTCCACCCATACCAACATAGCGTGCAGTACCATTCAAGTCCTCTCCTGCTAACTTAGCATTCTCGTATGTCTCCTGTGCATTTGCAGACAAAGCAGCAAACAACGAAACAGCAAAGAAAATATATTTACTCTTCATTTCTGATATTCTTTATTAATTAAACATTCATTATCCAAATACTATCTATGACTACCGAAGGCACTGCGTGAGCCACCAGAACTGCTGCCTCCACCGCCAGAATATGAGCCACCGAAGCTACCACCACCTCTTGCACCACCAAATGAGCTTGGTGAAGGCTGTGAGAATGTAGAGCGCTCTGGCTGAGAATAAGAGCGTGTCTGATTCTCAAAACCATTCTGACGTGCGCCAGCGAAGCGATCATAGTAGTTTCTCATATCATTACTCTGAGATGCATTGTTACCATACTGGTTTACATTGCCACGACGATTTGAGTAAGATGAGCGTCCGTTGTCATAGGAACCACTTCTTGCTTGAGAGCCAAAGTCTCTTGGAGAGTTACCCCAGTGATTAGCCGTACCCGTATGACCATTGTAAGCATAGTAGCCACCTCTTCTATAACCATAGTAAGGATAACCACCATAATAGCCATAATATCTGCTCCATGGGTTGTACCAACCATAGTCAGCATAACCATAATAGTATGGATAACCGCCGTAGTAGCCATAATATGGATAACCACCATAATAGCTATAATAAGGATAGCCACCATAATAACCATATGACCATGGATCATCCCATCTGTCATACCAGCCACCATAATAAGGTGAACGCCATCCCCATCCTACATAGAACGAAGAGCGACCAGCAAACCATGGGTCATAATAGCCACCCCAGAAGCCATCGAAACGACTCATTCTTCTACTATAAGCAAAGTCATCGTTATCACTTTCGTACTGACGAGTGAAACCTCCATAGATAGTATCTAACACTACAGAGTCGCCATGCAACGTAGAGATACGAGACATAAAGATATCGTTTCCAAGAGAATCAACTCCTATTTTCTTATAATTATACTTGCCACGACGATTGTATTCGTCATTAGACTTACCAATACCGCTATAATAAACAGGGCGATCCTCCTCTACTTTACTCTGTTGATAAGCAGACTGATCCGCCTTTGACGGGGTAAAATAAAGGTCATCTTGCGCCATTGATAGCAATGGCATAGCTCCAAATAAAACCGAAAGTAATACTGAACGTTTCATATACCTTTTTTTTAATTTACACTTGTTTTAAACACCAAGATAATGTTTGTACACAATCTTTATAGTGCAAAAATAAGATAACTTTCTTTGCAAATATACGGATTTTCCCTAATCCATGGTAGGTTTTTCCCTATTTTTTATAATTTTGCAGTAGAAATTTAACACCAAGATGAAATATATACAAGTAAAGTTTACGGCAGAACCTGATTCTCAGGATGTAAGAGACATCATTGCAGCTCTTGCAGCTGAAGTTGGATTTGATTCCTTCACAGACGAACCAGACGGACTCGTTGGCTACTGCCAAGAAGACCTTTTCAATGAAGAAACACTCACTGAAATCATACAGAGCCTTCCAATTCCGGACGTAAAAGTTTCTTTCGAAGCTGCTAAAGCTGAGGATAAGAATTGGAATGAGGAATGGGAAAAAGCAGGTTTCGACCCTATCATCATTGACGACCGCTGTGCTATCATCTGTAAGAATATGGAAGAAGATGCCACAGCTACCTATCCTCAACTTGAGAAAATCCCAATGAAGATTACCATTGATGCACAACAATCATTTGGAACAGGTACACATGAAACAACACAGATGATTGTTTCATTACTACTAAACCAAGACCTCAAAGAAAAGAGAGTTCTTGATTGTGGTTGTGGAACAGGTATTTTAGGCATTGTTGCTGCAAAGTGCGGTGCAAAGAAGTTGTAAGCTATGACATTGATGAGTGGAGTGTACGCAATGCTGAGCATAATGCCGAACTAAATGGTGTAGAATTAGATGTGCTTGAAGGCGACAAACGAGTCTTGTCACACGTGAGTGGTATCTTTGATGTTATCTTAGCAAATATCAACCGTAACATTATCCTTGAAGATATAGACGAGTTTGTCAGCGTTATGACAACAGAATCAAAGATTATTCTGAGTGGATTTTATGAGCAAGACGCAGAGGCCATCCTTCAAAAAGCTAATGAGCTCGGTCTGAAAGAGAATCAACGTTTGTTGAATCACGATTGGTGTTGCCTACTACTTGAACGTCAGTAACATCATCTTGGATAAGTAGTTGCTGTAAGTCATAGAAGCTACCATTGTAGATGTCTAAGTCTACATATCCCTTAATACCTGGCAACCTTCCGGCATCGGTATGCTGCCAGAATTTCCAAGCACCTTGGTACTCCATCTGATTAACATAATAGTGAGCTATCCAATAAGGATAATCATCAAAGCGAGAATCAGAAAGGTATTGGTCTTTAAACTTATAATAGGTATAGATGATAGGTTTCACATGATACCTATCTTCTACTATATGTAGCCACGTCAGAATATTCTGCTGGAACTCTTCTGTACTGATATTCTTTGGTTTATGTTCCACATCAAGCACAGGTGGTAAATCTCCCGGCTGCAGATGAACCATGGCAAGGAAGAAATAAGCCTGCCGACGTGCTGACGACTTATTACTCCAGAAATGATATACACCACGTATAAAACCATGTTCTTTCGCATTGGAGAAGTTATCACGGAACTTAGTATCAATATGACTATCGCCCTCCGTTGACTTGATAATCACAAAACGAATAGGCAAACGGTCTATCAGTGCATTTCTAAGTCGATTCCAGTTAATCGTACCTTGATAACGACTTACATCAATACCATAAATCGTATAACCTTCAGGATAATCTGGATCACCATAAATAGCACGCCATCTAAAACCTGTAGGTGATACAAAAAAGAAGTAAAACAGAAAACTATACCCTACTGCAAGACACAATCCTCCAGCCCAACGCATCCAACTTGGCATTTGAATCCAAGTCTTTAGTATTGATTGAAGCACTTTTAGAGATAAACATTTTTCTTACTTTTTGGATAATTTTATATTCTACTTTACATCTATATATATATTGAACTTTCAAGTTTTTTTCATGAAGAAAAGAATTTCTTTTTCATGAAGAAAAAAAGATTTATTTACGTGAAAATAAATAATTATTTTCATGAAAAATAAATTAGCACACTACTTAAATATGAGTTCAAACATGTTGTTTCTTTAGATCAATAGACAACAAAAAAATGAAAAGCGATTAAGCACTACTTACAGCTGTATTCATGTGCTTTTTATTCTCGTATGAATACTATAATAATAGATTGAATATCAAAGGGATAATTTAAAACATTTACCAACTACTCAAAAGCATAAAGGTCAGAAGAAAATAAGAAATTGTATAAAACAAAAGAAGAAACAGAGGATAAAGTTATCCCCCATCTCTTCTTTATGAATATACTATTACTTAGCCTGCTCTAATCCGAGAGTCTTAGTAGTCTGATCACATACTGAAGAAGGGCCCCAGTACTGGATAGGACCTGGATAAACATAGCATGTTTCCTTAGCCCACTTCTCACGCTGAGCAGCAAAAGTCTTGAATGGAGCACCATCAAGTTCAACGAGTGCCTTACGAATAACAGGCTTCATCTCACCATTACGTCTCTCCATGTTCATCATCATAGTGATTGGCACACCTCCTGCCTTCCACTGATCAGCAGGAGCTGTAGTGTTCTTAACGATAGCCATATAACCTGTCTTACCGTTAGCTATCAACTGAGCTGCTGATGAACCAAGTGCATAGCAGTAGTCTGCATCAAAGTTAGAAGGAGCTGCACAACGACCCTCGTAACCAAAGAAGTGGTGCAAAGGAGAGAACTTACCAGCATACTTACCTTCCTTCTTCCACTGATCAAGCTTAGCTGCAACCATCTCAGAGATGAGTTTCTCTGTCTCAATGAGAGATACCTGTACGTTTCCGTGTGGGTCACGGTCGAGAGAAAGCTGACGAGCAACGCCCTCTGGAAGTGTTTCAAATGTAGCCTTGTTCTCTGCAGAGAGGTGTTCAAGGATATACTTACGCTGTGCATCCTTGTCAAGGTTCAAATAATCAGCACCATGAGCAGCGAGCAAATCATTCAACTCCTGAATCAAACGACCGATAGCAGGAATAAACTCGATAAGACCTTCTGGAATCAAAACAACACCGAAGTTGTTACCCTGCTCTGCACGGTAAGCAACAACACCTGCGATATACTCAACGATATCATTCAAAGTCTGATCCTTAGATTCAATTTCCTCAGATACTAAGCAGATGTTTGGCTGAGTCTGCAAAGCACACTCAAGAGCGATGTGAGATGCAGAACGACCCATCAACTTGATGAAGTGCCAGTACTTACGAGCAGAGTTACAGTCACGCTCGATGTTACCGATAAGCTCAGAGTAAGTTTTTGTTGCTGTATCGAAACCGAAAGAAGTCTCAATCTGATCGTTCTTCAAGTCGCCATCGATAGTCTTAGGACAACCAATAACCTGTACACCATACTGCTTAGCAGCATAGTATTCAGCCAATACACAAGCATTAGTATTAGAGTCGTCACCACCAATGATTACAACAGCCTTGATATCCAACTTACGAAGAATCTCAAGTCCCTTCTCAAACTGCTCTTCCTTCTCAAGCTTTGTTCTACCTGAACCAATCATATCGAAGCCACCAGTGTTGCGGTAAGCCTGAAGATTCTCAGCAGTAATCTCAATATAGTTGTGATTAACAAGACCACCAGGCCCCATAAGGAAACCATAAAGACGGTTCTCTGGGTTCAACTTCTTAACCTCATCAAAGAGACCAGAGATAACGTTGTGACCACCAGGAGCCTGACCACCTGAAAGGATGATACCAACGTTAATCTTAGCATTGTTAGCCGAATCAGCTGGAACAAACTCTACGAGAGGCATTCCGTACGTGTTAGGGAATAACTTCTTGATATCCTCTTGATTGTCAACACTCTGTGTAGGAGCACCTTCCTGCACCTTTACTGCACCCTGAAGAGCCTTAGGCAACTTTGGCTGATAGCCTGCTCTTTCCTTCTGCAATGCGCTAATTTCCATGTGTTTAATTTAAATGATTTGAATATAATGATTTATTTAATGTCTTTACTACTCTGCAAATTTACCTTTTTTATCCGATAATAGAAAGGAAAAGACGCTAAATTAAAATTTTAACTCTATTTTTATGTAAGAAAGTCTTGCTTTTCTTTTTTTTTATTTATCTTTGAACGAAAATATAAAATATAGCTATTTAGGATTAATATGAGCAACAAAAGAGATTTGAAACGCACCATCAATTACATTTGTGGTGATTTGTTTACAGAGGGCATCGCAGCATCTCTCTATGGTGAGAATCGTGATAATGACAATACTGAGGCTATCCTCACTTCTATTTTAGTAATGCACAGCAATTACATCAGACGCGTATCTCACGTTCAGCCGGGTATGCCTGCCAAAGTATATTTCAAAGACTTGAAGGACAAGTTTAGTAAAGAAGTCAATGAGATTGTTGATCAACTCAATAACCTTGCATAATGTTACAGGGTATATCAAAGTGGCTTCTTTATAGTTTTATGGGGTGGAAGAAGGATGTTAGGTTTACATTACCTGACAAAGCTATTATTTGTCTTGCACCTCACACAAGTAATTATGATTTCCTAATTGGTCAGCTTTACGCAAACGCTGAGCGACTGGAGAGCAACTTCCTTATGAAGAAGGAATGGTTCTTCTGGCCGCTTGGTCCTATCTTTCGCAAACTCGGAGGAATCCCTGTATGGCGTGATAAGAAGACAAGTATGACCGACCGGTTAGCCGACTATGCTATAAAGGCTGACAAGTTCCAACTTTGTATTACTCCCGAAGGAACCAGAAGTCTAAACCCTGAATGGAAGAAAGGCTTTTATTATATTGCACTAAAAGCACAACTGCCTATCTACCTCTACGGATTAGATTATGAAAGGAAGCTAATAGAGTGTTCAAAGGTTATAACACCATCGGGCAATTTGGAACAGGACATGAAGGAAATCAAATTGTATTTCAAAGACTTTAAGGGTAAACATCCAGAATTGTTTACGATAGGAGAATTAAACGGATAATGAAGATAAAATTGCTGTGTACAGTCCTTCTTGCAATGTCGTTTGCAAACACTTTTGCACAATCGAGTAAGTCAACATGGGGGAAAACAGATTATGAAGATGCACCATGGGTAAAGAATGTTTCTCGCCCTAATGAAATCACAGAGGGATTACAGAATAGACATCTTTCTGTATGGTCATCGCATGGAAGATATTACGATGCTAAGAAGGGTGGATGGAGATGGCAAAGACCAATTCTATTCGGTACTACTGAGGACCTATACACACAAACAATAGTTCTTCCTTATCTCATTCCTATGCTTGAGAACGCAGGAGCAATTGTCTTTACACCTCGTGAAAGAGACTGGCAGAAGAATGAAATTATAGTAGATAACGATAGTCGCACCAACTACAAGGAAGAGAGTATGAAGAAGAAGTGGGCGACCACTTCGGATAAAGGCTTCGCACAACATTATGGAAGTTATAATGATGGTGAGAATCCATTTACAGCTGGTACGGCTCGACAAGTAAAGGCAAGAAAGCGCAACAGTAAGATTAGCTCTGTTGTCTACCAACCTACTTTCCCTGAAACAGGACGCTATGCCGTATATGTAAGCTATCAGACACAGAAGAAGAGTGTGGAAGCGGCAGAGTATATTGTTTTTCATAAAGGACAAGAAACACATTTCCGAGTAAACCAACGTATGGGTGGTGGCACTTGGGTTTATCTTGGCACTTTTGAGTTTGACAAGGGAAACAGTATCAATAACTCTGTTGTACTGACTAATCATAGTTCGCATAGAGGTATTGTAACTACTGACGCAGTACGCTTTGGTGGTGGTATAGGTAACATTGTTCGTGGTGGAACAGTGAGTGGTTTACCTCGTTTCCTTGAAGGTGCAAGATACTCTGCACAATGGGCTGGTGCACCTTGGAGTGTAGTCAGCAAGAGTAATGGCTCTAATGACTATAACGACGACATCAACTGCCGTTCCTTGATGACGAATTGGCTCGCTGGAGGTTCTTGTTATCTGCCTGAAAAGAAAGATGGTAAGAAAGTACCAATCGAACTTACGTTGGCTATACATAGTGATGCTGGAGTTAAAGCTGATGATAGTTACGTAGGAACCTTGGGAATCTGTACTACGCAAGATGGTAATAAAACATTGGGAGATGGACTTTCACGTAAGGTTTCAAAGACCTTTGCAGAACAGTTGGTAGCCAACGTAAAGAAGGATTTGGACAATGCTTTCCACATCAATTGGACAACTCGTTCAGTGTGGGATCGCAACTATAGCGAAACGCGATTACCTGAAGTTGCCTCTGCTATCCTTGAGACGCTCTCTCATCAAAACTTCCCCGACATTAAATTAGGTCAAGATCCTAACTTCAAATTCACCTTTGCACGTTCCGTATATAAGACTGTCTTGAAATATGAAGCTAACATGCACGGTAAGACTTATACTGTTCAACCACTTGCACCAAATAACTTCAAGATAGAATATGTATCAGCAAACAAGGTGAGATTGCAATGGAGACCAACTACGGATGCCAGTGAACCTACTGCAACCCCTACTTCCTATAACGTGTATGTTGCGATGGGAACAAGAGGTTTTGACAATGGTATGAACGTTCGCAATCCTTATTTTGACATAGAATTGCTACCTGGTATAGTCTACAACTTTAAGGTAACGGCTTGTAACCGTGGTGGTGAGAGTTTCCCAACAGAAGTTCTTTCAGCCTTACGCAATGAAGGTGCAACTCAGACAATTCTCATTGTCAATGCTTTCAGTCGCCTTTCTTCTCCTGCTGTTGTTAATACAAGCACCGAGCAGGGCTTCGACCTTGAAGCAGATCCAGGTCTTAGCTATGGTCCTGTGGCTGGATGGGCAGGAAGGCAAGCCAACTTCAACAAGGCAATGATGGGCAAAGAAGGTCCAAGTGCCTTAGGTTATGGTGGCGAAGAACTCGTAGGTAAGGTTATTGCAGGTAATGACTTCAACTATGTCAAAGACCATGCAGAGGCATTACGCCATGCAGGAAAATACAATATCGTCAGCTGTAACAGTAAGGCTGTAGAGTATGGTGAGGTGAATCTTTCCAAATATGCGATGGTTGACTTACTCCTTGGCAATGAGAAAGATGATGGACATAGCTTGTATTATTACAAGACTTTTAAGCCTGCACTTCGTCAACAGTTGACGAAGTATCTGAATAATCGTGGCAAACTCTTTGTCAGTGGTTCTTATCTTGCATCCGATATGCAGAGTGTTGATGAGCAAGATTGGTTGAAAAAAACAACCTCAAGATTACATTTGATGGGGCAAACTATGACAATTATAACTCTGTAGTAAGTGGTATGGGAATGTCATTCGATGTTTATCGAACTATCAACGAGCAGCATTACGGTGCTTATACACCAGACTATATTCTTCCTGTTGACAATGCTTTCAGTACCTTAACTTATGCAGATGGCAAAACTGCAGCTGTGGCATATAAAGGAACTGACAACAGTGTTTTCACACTATCCTTCCCATTCGAATGCATCAAGGATGCTCCTACACGTAACAGTATCATGAAGGGTATTGTCAACTTCTTAATGAAGAAATAAAAACAAAGAAATTGGAATAATCTAAAAGCGTAAAGACTATGTATAAAATTCAAGCAAACGCTTCGGGAACACGAAGCATTGAGATTACAGACAGCCATCTTGAGACAATAAAGAAATATTCACTTCTCTCTGGACTGGTTGATTCCAATGGTATTATTGACGAGGATATCCTCGACAAACTGAAATTCAATGTTCGTGGACTTCTCGAGTCTGAACCTGGTAAAGATAAAGACTTGTTAGACTTATGTCTTGATGTTATTTATAATCAAAACATGAAAGCTATCGGACTTAAAAATCTTGTTACACTCTTCAAGGAGTGGGTCTTAACACACCAAGACACTGAAGAAGAGAACAGTGAAGTCCTTTAATCATAAAGAAGGAATAATAGTAAAGTTCAATTTCTTGAAAACAAGTAACATACTTAAAAAGAAATTCATTTAAAAACAAAAACATTTGAGTTCACAAAAAGAAAATAGAAGACCTGCAAAGCAGCATAAAAAGACAACACCTACACAGCGACAAAATAGAGAGGCTGCTGTTAAGAATGAAGCAAAAACCACAAGACCTTCAAGATTTCAGTTGACAGACTTCCTCCCTACCACAAAGAAGGAGGTAGAACTCCGTGGGTGGGATCAGTTAGACATTATCCTTTTTTCGGGTGATGCCTATATAGACCATCCTGCTTTTGGTGCTGCTGTCATTGGTAGAACACTTGAGTCAGCTGGCTATAAGGTGGCTATCGTTCCACAACCTGACTGGCATGGCGACTTCCGAGACTTCAAAAAATTAGGCCGTCCACGTCTCTACTTTGGTATCTCACCCGGCGCAATGGACTCGATGGTGAACAAATACACCGCCAATCGTCGTCTACGCTCAGACGATGCTTATTCACCTGATGGTAGACCCAACCTGCGTCCAGAATATCCAAGCATTGTTTACTCTAATATCCTCAGACAGCTCTATCCCGATGTTCCTATCGTCTTAGGCGGCATCGAGGCTTCATTGCGCCGTCTTACTCATTACGACTATTGGAAAGATTGTGTTCGTAAGTCCATTCTCTGCGATGCACGTGCCGACATGATTATCTATGGTATGGGTGAAAAACAGGTGGTTAGCATAGCACAGGAGTTGGAAAATGGTGCTAACATTAAAGACTTGAAGCATATTCCACAGACCGTATATCTTTGTAAAGAATCAGAGATTCCTGACGGAATAAAAGAGAGTGATATTGTACTTCATTCCCACGAGTCTTGCTTACACAACAAAAAATATCAAGCAGAAAACTTCAAACATATAGAAGAAGAGTCAAACAAGAAGCACGCACAACGTATTCTGCAGGCTGTTGACAACGTTTATGCCGTTGTTAATCCACCCTATCCTACCATGACAACAGAGGAGGTAGATGCAGCCTACGACCTACCATATACACGCGAGCCACATCCGAAGTATCGTGGTAAGACTATCCCTGCCTATGAGATGATTAAGCACAGTGTGAACATTCATCGCGGATGCTTTGGTGGCTGTTCATTCTGTACTATTTCTGCACATCAGGGTAAGTTTATTAGCTGTCGCTCGAAAGAGAGTATCTTAAAGGAAGTAAAGCAGGTTATACAGATGCCCGACTTCAAAGGTTATCTCTCCGACCTCGGTGGTCCATCAGCTAACATGTATGGTATGGCAGGTAAGAACCAGAAGGCTTGCGAGCATTGCAAACGACCAAGTTGTGTGAATCCAGAGATATGTCCTAACCTTGAAACCGACCACACCAAACTGCTTGAAATCTATCATGCAGTCGATGAACTACCAGGAATCAAGAAGAGTTTTATCGGTTCTGGTGTACGTTATGACCTACTTCTGCACAAGAGTAAGGACGAGAAGAGTAATGAGGCTGCCAGACAATATACTCGTGAGTTGATAACACGACATGTGAGTGGACGATTGAAGGTTGCACCAGAGCATACTTCAGATCGCGTATTGGGACTTATGCGTAAGCCGTCGTTCCAACAGTTCTATGCTTTCAAGAAGATTTTTGACCGCATCAACCGTGAGGAGAATATGCGACAGCAGATTATTCCTTACTTCATATCTTCTCATCCTGGCTGCCAGGAAGAGGATATGGCAGAGTTGGCAGTACTAACGAAAGACCTTGACTTCCACTTGGAACAAGTGCAGGACTTCACCCCTACTCCAATGACCGTTTCTACAGAGGCATGGTACACGGGGTATGATCCTTACACACTTGAACCAATCTTCTCAGCAAAGACACCAAAGGAGAAACTTGCACAGCGTCAATTCTTCTTCTGGTATAAGCCTGAAGCACGACGAGATATTGAGCGAGAGCTTCACCGCATTGGACGTAGTGACTTGATTGCTAAGCTCTATGACAATGTTCCGAAGCGACACCCTCGCGCGATTTATGATCCTAAGGCAATTGGAAGTACTCCCGACATTCCAAACAAAAACGGAAGGGAAGAGAGGAAAAACCAACAGAGAATCGTAGAAAATCTGCTAAGCAAAATGGTAAACAGCCAAAGAGTTTCAACCCAAACTTTTCTGGTAACCATCGTCGCAGACAAAAATAAAGTTATAAAAAAGGAGTTATGAAGTAAAAATCATAACTCCTTTTTTTAATCATTAAGGAGATGATAGGGTTAAAAAAACAAAGAATAATCTTATTTCAGAGGATACCCAACAAAAATAAAGATAACATCCAAATAAATTAATAAAACAAACTTTATAATATTGAAATATTATGACAAAAAAACAAGAAGAAAAAGCCCATAATTTTATCAAAACATATACTTTCAAAGTGCTTTAATAACTTACTAATGCACAACGAGTTACAAAAATGGTTTTTTTAAAAGATGCTTAATTGGACTTCATAAGGGCGTTAGTAAGACCCCAAAAAGGGCACCTTTTGCAATTCAATTGAGCGTCTTTTTAGAAGCCAAAAAGAGCATCTTTAATTTTTCGATGTTTGATTTTTTTATTATAAATCACCAGATAAAGTAATGTATTTTTTTGTGTTTGAACATCCTACTAAATAATTTATTCTTTATCACGATTTATCATTATCATAAGAGTATGTAACACATAATTCTTGCCTATTAAACCTAATCTTTTACCAACAAACCAAAGTTATCAGTTAGAAATAGAAGTCATTAAACCTAAAACCTTAACAATATTTAAAGAGGTGAAGATAACTATCTCCACCTTTTTTTAGTAATTTTGCATTTGATTCTGTAATAAGAGTCTTTTTGCTCCTACAAAAATAAATTGGCAGGAAGAAACAGATGATAAAAAGATAATTTATTAAGAAGCTATAAATAAGAAAAATAAAATTCAAATTATGAGTAAGCAAACAGAAAAAGATCAAGGCACTCGTGGAGAAGCGCGAGTTAGCACGCTTAGGTGGTGGCCAGAAGGCTATCGACAAGCAGCATGAGCGCGGAAAGTATACTGCACGTGAGCGTATTGAAATGCTGGTTGACAAAGGCAGCTTCGAGGAATACGATATGTTCAAACTCCATCGTTGTCACAACTTCGGTATGGAGAAAAAGCAGTACCTCGGTGATGGTGTTGTTGCTGGTTCAGCAACTATTGACGGCCGTCTCGTCTACCTTTATGCGCAGGACTTCACCGTAAACGGAGGTTCGCTTTCTGAAACAATGGCTCAGAAGATCTGCAAGGTAATGGATATGGCTATGACCAACGGTGCACCAGTCATCTGTATGAACGACTCTGGTGGCGCACGTATCCAAGAGGGTATCTCTGCTTTGGCAGGTTACGGCGAAATCTTCGAGCGTAATATCCTCGCTTCTGGTGTTATCCCACAGATCTCAAGCATCCTTGGTCCATGTGCCGGTGGTGCAGTTTACTCTCCAGCATTGACAGACTTCATCATCATGAAGGAGCAGACAAGTTACATGTTCCTGACTGGTCCTAAGGTTGTAAAGACCGTAACTGGTGAAGATATCGACGCAGAGCACCTTGGTGGTGCAAGCGTTCACGCTTCAAAGAGTGGTGTAACAAGCTTCACAGCTAAGACTGAGGAAGAGGCAATGGACCTTATCAAGAAGCTCCTTTCCTACATTCCTTCAAACAACCGCGAGGAAGCACCACGTGTAGAGTGCACTGACCCTATCGACCGTAAGGAAGACCTCTTGAACGAGATTATCCCAGACGATCCAAACCAGGCATACGATATGTACAAGGTAATTCAGGCTGTAACTGACAACGGAGAGTTCTTCGAGGTTCAGCCAAAGTTTGCTAAGAACATCATCACTGGTTTCGCTCGTTTCAATGGTCAGAGTGTTGGTATCGTAGCTAACCAGCCATCAGCCTACGCAGGAGTATTAGATACCAACGCAAGCCGTAAGGGTGCGCGCTTCGTTCGTTTCTGCGATGCTTTCAATATTCCAATCGTTTCACTTGTTGACGTACCAGGTTTCCTCCCAGGTACTGGTCAGGAGTATAACGCTGTAATCCTTCATGGTGCACAGTTGCTCTATGCTTACGGTGAGGCTACAGTTCAAAGATTACTATCACATTGCGTAAGAGCTATGGTGGTTCACACATCGTTATGGGTTGTAAGCAGCTCCGTTCTGACCTCAACTTTGCATGGCCAAGCGCAGAGATTGCCGTTATGGGTGCCTCTGGTGCTGTTGCTGTTCTCTGTGGTAGAGAAGCTAAGGAAGTTAAGGAGCAGGGTGGCGACGTTAAGCAGTTCCTCGCTGAAAAGGAAGAGGAGTACTCAGAGAAGTTTGCTAATCCATATCAGGCTGCTCAGTTCGGCTACATCGATGATGTTATCGAACCACGCAACACTCGTTTCCGCATCTGCCGTGGCTTGGCTCAGTTGGCTCATAAGAAGCAAGACTTACCAGCTAAGAAGCATGGCTGTATGCCAATGTAATAAGGAGGCACGCAACTATGGATAAAAACGTATATGCAGCTATTGCAATGGCACTCTATGAGTTTGCCGGAAACAATGTTCACGATAACGAACCAGGCTTTATCACTATTCTGCCAAAGCAGACAATGTGGGATGCTAAGTTCGAGATAATGACAAAGAAACCATAATAGACAACAATGAAAGAATTCAAATATACTATCGACGGCAAGGAATATAAAGTCGAGATTGGTGAGATTAATGCCGAGAATGTTGCAGAAGTATCTGTCAACGGCGAGCAGTATGCAGTACAAATGGAGCAGCCTGCTGAACCAGAGAAGAAGAAGGTTGAGCTTGGTAAGCCAGCTGCTGCTGAGGCAAGTGAGGAGGCTACTCCTGCTGTTGCTATCAACAGTTCTGCAGCTGTTAAGGCTCCACTTCCAGGAACCATCACATCTGTTGAGGTGACTGTTGGTCAGGAGGTAAAGGCTGGCGATACTGTTGTTGTCCTCGAGGCTATGAAGATGCAGAACAACATCGAAGCTGAGAAGGATGGCAAGGTAACTGCTATTGCTGTGAAGGTCGGTCAGGCTGTGCTTGAGGACGACCCATTGGTTGTTATTGAATAATTCTGCTATCAGTTGACATTTGTCACTGATGCTATTATCATTTTCTTAAGAGGGTGTGTCATTACGACATACCCTCGCTTTTTTGATAATAGTACATCAAAATATAGGACATAGAAAAACACACAATCACATTTCTTTTTCAAAGTAGGAAAGAGGAATATCTATTATTAAGTTTCACCTTATTAATAAATAACTTCCTCGCCTTACATTGAAAGAAGAAATGTGATTGTGTGCTTATAAAAGTAAGGAGGCTACGCCCTACACTTACAAACCCAAAGGGTTCATTTTCTGACTGATACCCTTTTCTATCTGTTTATAACTTGTTGCCTTCCTTTGGAAATACAATTGAAGGCTTGAAGGTTTTTGCTTCTTCAAAATCCATCAATGCATAAGAGATAATAATTACCTCATCCCCTACTACAACTTTGCGAGCTGCTGCACCATTAAGGCAAATACAGCCAGAACCTCTTTCTCCCTTAATAATATAGGTCTCAAAGCGTTCACCATTGTTGTTATTCACAATTTGAACCTTCTCACCTGCTATCATATTAGCAGCATCCAACAAATCTTCATCAATGGTAATACTACCCATATAATGAAGATTTGCCTCTGTGACAGTAGCACAATGCAACTTACTTTTTAATACTTCTATCTGCATCTTTTCTTATTATCCTCTGTATTTTATGTGGTCAATAAGTCGGATAGGCGTATGGCCACAATAAACTGTAATACAACCTACAACATACGCTTCCCATGTATTTACTTCAAGAAGCGTGTTGCCATCTACAATCTCAAATATTCTACCTCAAGTCCATCTACTGCATTGATATCAGCAATAACTTTCTCACGTGTTTCTGCAACTGTATGGGTCTTAGAGAACGCTACACTTTGTCTTAACGCCTCATATATTTTCGGTGCTACAGCACGCTCATCGGCTGTCAATAACATGTTGCGTGAACTCATAGCCAGACCGTCTGCATCACGTATAATTGGACACTCTACTATCGTTATTTCATCCTTCATGCCAATGAAGTCAACAAGACGTTTGATAACAGCTATCTGCTGCCAATCTTTCTCACCGAAATAGGCTCTGTCTGGATGAACAATATAGAATAATCTGCTGACAACTTGGCAAACACCATTGAAATGACCAGGGCGCTTTGCGCCCTCCATCACTGTTGATTGTGGTGAAAACTCGTATTGACGATTATCTGGTTTAGGATAGACTTCTTCAACAGATGGGGCAAAAACATAGTCTGCTCCACAAGCTTCAATAAGCTTACAATCAGCCTCTAATGTACGAGGATAACGTTCTAAATCTCCCTTATCATTAAACTGGGTAGGATTAAGAAAAACAGAAACGACTGTTATATCATTCTCCTTAACGCTTTGTTTCACAAGTGACGCATGACCATCATGCAACGCACCCATCGTAGGAACTAATCCAATAGTTTTGTTTTCCTTGCGACAAGAGAAAAGTTCGTTCTGAAGTTCAACAATCTTTTGGATAACTTTCATCAGTCTCTAAAATTAAAATCGATGCAAAGTAACAACAAAATAATTAAATAGACGAGATTTTAATTAAATAATCTCAACATGCCCTACTTTTTATTTGTTTTCAGCCGAAAGCGGGAGTTGTCTCATTTTTTTTTCGTACCTTTGCAGAAGATAAGCTGCGCCCAGAAAAGACTAACATTCTATGCGTTTGCTTGCAGTAATTGCAGAAACAAAAATTCTAACATAAAGAATGGGAAAAAAAGTATTATTTGTTAATCAAGAAATCATGCCATATGTGCCTGAGACAGAGATGTCTTTCTATGGCTCAGAAATGCCACACATCATGCAAGAAGCTGGATTTGAAATCCGTACATTCATGCCAAGATGGGGAAATATAAACGAACGTAGAGGGCAGTTACACGAGGTTATTCGCCTTTCAGGTATGAACTTGATTATAGACGATACAGACCATCCATTGATTATCAAGGTGGCAAGTATTCCGCAGACACGTATACAGGTTTATTTCATTGATAATGAAGATTATTTCCAAAAGCGTCCTGCAATGACAAAGGACGAATTGGGTAACGACTATCCTGACAACGGCGAGCGTGCTATCTTCTTTGCAAGAGGCGTATTGGAGACAGTAAAGAAGCTAAGATGGGCTCCTGATGTGATTCATTGCCAGGGTTGGATGTCTTCTGTTATCCCATTCTATGTAAAGACTGCCTACAAAGATGAGCCACAGTTTGCCAATTCAAAAGTTGTGACTTCACTCTTTGCAGAACAGCCACAAGACAGCTTGGGTACTAACTTTAAGCATTGTCTTGAGTTCCGTGAGGCAAAGGCTAAGTATTTGAAGAACTATGGTGACGACTTCGATTTCATGGAGTTAGGTAAACTGGCTATCGACTATTCTGATGGTGTCATTGGTACCAGTGATAAAGCTCACGCTGATCTTATCAACTATGCTAAGACTCACGATAAGCAGCTTTGGAACATGCAATCGATGATGCTGAACTAAAGGAGAAGTATTCAGAATTTTATAATAAATTGTTCTGATACACTTAGATTCATACAATTAAGACATTCTAAATGAGAAGGAAATTCATTGCAGCTTGTATGCTTGCAGCTTGTATCGGAATGGTATCATGTGATGATACTACAGATACCCTTGGAGGCTCACTTATCGACAATGGCGACAAACTTTCTATAAAGGCAGACACGTTCAGCGTAGCTTCTGAAACAATGGTTGCTGGCAATGTTATAGCACGTTCATCAACTGGATATTTGGGCAGAATGGTTGACCCTGAGACAAATACAACTGTTACAGGTAATCTGATGTCTCAGTTTCATGTGCTTAGTAATTTTGAGTTGCCAGCAAAGGACTCTATCATGAGTCGCGATGCAAACAATGAGATTATAGCTGATTCATGTGATATAAGACTGTATTACAGCACCTACTACGGCGATTCTCTGAGCCAAATGAAGCTAACAGCATACGAACTTTCAAAGCCTGTTGAGGAAGGAGTAACCTACTACTCTAACTTCGATCCAGAAGCACAAGGCTATATTCGTCCAGCAGCACAAGGTGGTATAGCTGAGAAACGTTCGTTTACTCTAACAGACTATACAGAATCTGATAGCATCCGAAATGGAAGAAATTATAACCGTAACATCATTGTTCGCCTAAACAAACAGTATAAGGATAAGAGCGGTGTTACATATAACAACTACGGAACTTACCTGCTTCGCAAGTATCAGCAGAACCCTGCTGCATTCCGTAATCCTTATCGTTTCTTGCATGAAATCTGTCCTGGATTCTACTTCAAGGTTGATGGTGGCTCTGGTTCTATGGCACATATACAGATTGCACAGTTGAATATCTACTTCAAGAACAAGCAGAATGGTAAGGTATCAGAGATATCAACCAACTTTGTAAGTACTGAAGAGGTCCTTCAGTTGACAAACTTCTCTCTAACGACAACACAAAGTTACAGCAGTTAGCAAGTGAGTCTGGTCATACTTATCTTAAGACTCCAGCAGGCTTGTTCACAAAGTTAACGCTCCCTGTATCTGACATTATGGCAGGACATACAAACGATTCTATCAACTCGGCTAAGGTTGTACTCTACCGAGAAACAATAGTACAACATCTGATTATCAGTTTGGAATACCACAGAATGTCGTTATGGTAGCTGCAGATAGTCTACAGTCGTTCTTTGCGAACAACCGTCTACCTGACAACAAGACTTCGTTCTTGGCAAGTTACAACAAGACAACGAACAGCTATGTGTTCAACAATATCTCGGGAATTATCAACCTCTTCTCACGCAACACATCAATGCCTGCATGGGGTAAGGTTGTAATCGTACCAGTTGAATTACAGACTGTAACACAAGGTTCAGGTAGCACTCAGAAAACGATCATTACTAAGGTTTCCCACGACATGGGCCTCTCAAGCACAAAGTTATTGGGAAACACATCGACTGGAAAGAATATTCAGATTTCGATAATATACGGTAAGTTCAATGGCAGATAACTTCTTGGAACGTCATCGTGAGGAATATGAGCAGCGCAAGGCGGCTTGGCTTCGCAAGAAAAAGCACTTGGGTCGACAACCCAAAGCAAAACTTCAGAAGCCTGACGACGAGGCACTGTAATAGAATATAAAATGTAGAATCGGACTTACAACACCCATGTATGTCCGATTCTTTGTTTTTGGCACACCTTTTGTTTATACAATCCTACTAATACAGGACATATTGTCCACAGATACAAGTAAAGAAAAGAAAGGTTAGGATATGATGAATCAATTCTCCCCAAAGGTCTCTGAAATACTTTCATTCAGCAGAGAGGAAGCAGAACGACTGACAAGTGCGTCGGTTGCTCCTGAGCATATCATGCTCGCCATTCTGAGAGAGAAGTCAGGACCAGTATGGGAACTATTCAACCAATGGAAGGTTGATATAGATAATATAAAGAAAGAAATAGAAAGAATACTTCAGGAAGAAACAATTGCCCCAAGTGCTTCAGTGCCTGATATGCTTTTGAACGAGCAGGCAAATAACATATTGAAATTAGCTGTACTTGAGGCACGTATACAACATGCACAGACAGTGGATATCCTTCATCTCTTCCTTGCAATATTGCATGATTCTTCTAACAATGGTGCTAAGAAGGTAATGGAAGAGAATGGATTCAATTATAACAACGCAATATCGATGTTACAACAACGCGCAAACCAACCAAAGAATGGTATAGGAATGGCTGACGAAGAAGAAATGGATGATGATATGATGTCATCTTCATCCTCTGAAGGCAGCAATAATGCCAAGACAACACAGGCTCCACGTACAAAATCAAAGACACCAGTACTCGATAGTTTCGGTACCGATCTTACTCAAGCTGCTGCCGAGGGAAACTCGACCCAGTTGTAGGCAGAGAGAAAGAGATTATGCGTGTCAGTGAGATTCTTGGTAGAAGAAAGAAGAATAATCCTATTCTCATTGGTGAACCAGGTGTTGGTAAGAGTGCTATTGTTGAGGGTTTAGCACAACTTATTGTGAAGCATCTTACCTCTCCAATTCTCTTTAACAAACGTGTCATCACACTTGACTTAACAGCTGTCGTAGCTGGAACAAAGTATCGTGGTCAATTTGAAGAGCGTATCCGTGCATTGATTAAGGAAATCGAACAGAATCCAGACATTATCGTCTTTATTGACGAGATTCACACACTCATCGGAGCAGGTTCTTCACCAGGTTCAATGGATGCTGCTAATATCCTCAAACCAGCCTTGGCAAGAGGTACTATACAGTGTATTGGTGCAACAACACTTGACGAATATCGTAAGTCTATCGAGAAAGACGGTGCCTTAGAACGTCGTTTCCAAAAGGTACAGGTTGAGCCAACAACAATTGAAGAGACATTACAGATTCTTGAGAATATTAAAGATCGCTACGAAGCACATCATCATGTAAGTTATACAGAGGATGCGCTGAAGGCTTGTGTGAAGTATGCTGACAGATATATCACTGATAGATTCTTCCCTGATAAGGCGATAGACATCATCGACGAAGCAGGTTCACGTATCCACCTGCAACATGTAAAGGTGCCACAGGCGATTCTTGATATTCAGAAAGACATTGAAATAGCGCAAGAGAAAAAGCAAGCTGCTGTAAAGAATCAGAACTTTGAGTTGGCTGCAAGTTTCCGTGATAAGCAGACTGAATTAGAAAAAACACTCAAAGAGGAGCAGGAAAAATGGCAGAAAGGTGATACCGAAGATAAGGTTGAAATCAATGAAGAAGCCATTGCAGATGTTGTCTCTATGATGACAGGCGTACCAGTACAGCGTATGCAGGAGGCAGAAGGTATCCAATTAAAGAATATGGATGCTGAACTCAAGCAGGTTGTTATCGCACAGGACGCAGCTATCGACAAGATGGTAAAGGCTATTCAGCGTAACCGCGTTGGTTTGAAAGACCCTAACCACCCTATCGGTGCGTTTATGTTCTTAGGTCCTACGGGTGTGGGTAAGACTTATCTTGCCAAGCGACTTACTGAGATGATGTTTGGTTCTGCCAATGCTTTGATACGTATTGATATGAGCGAATATACAGAAAGCTTCAACACCTCACGCCTTGTTGGTGCGCCTCCAGGATACGTTGGCTATGATGAAGGTGGACAGTTGACTGAGAAAGTGCGCCGCCATCCCTACTCTATTGTCCTACTTGATGAGATAGAGAAGGCACATGGCAACGTGTTCAACATGCTTTGCAGGTACTCGATGAAGGTCGATTGACAGATGGTAACGGTCGATTGATAGACTTCCGCAATACGGTGATTATTATGACATCAAATGCGGGTACACGTCAGCTGAAGGAATTCGGGCAAGGTGTTGGCTTTAAGGCAGCTAACTTGAATGGTCTTTCACAGAGTGAAGGCGACAAGGAGCGTGCTCGTGCTATCATTCAGAAAAGTCTTAGCAAGCAGTTCGCACCAGAGTTTCTCAATCGTTTGGACGAGATTATTACCTTCGACCAACTCGACCTCGAAGCTATCAAGAAGATTATCAACATTGAACTCAAGGGTTTGTTCAAGCGTGTGCACGAATTGGGCTACGAAATGGAGATAACAGATGAAGCTAAGGAGTTTGTTGCAAGCAAGGGATATGATGTTCAGTTTGGTGCGCGTCCATTGAAGCGTGCTATCCAAAACCATATCGAGGACGGACTGAGCGAACTGATTCTCTCTGGCGAAATCAAGGCTGGTGACACTATCAAAGTATCTAAAGAGAAAGATAGTGAGAAACTAAAGTTTGATATTGTATCGGCTGAATAAAATCCAAGGGAAGGAATAATCACCTCCTATCCTTACCAAATTTGTAATATAAAAGTCATCTTTAAAGAATGAATTGATGCTTAGTTGCATTCCAATTAAGCCTTTATTGACGTTCAAAAGATGCTTAATTGAAGCCTAAAGGTGCTTAGTTAGCGTCTAACTAAGCACCTTTTCTTATGCTATCTTACAACACACTGATTAACTGAAAGTTACAGACACGGTTAAAAAAAGGCTCTTTATTAAGAAAAAACATATAGAATGGCTAACTTTTTTGTAATGATATTTTTAACCCTTAACGATAACCTAACAACTTAAAATAGCAAATAGCGTAGCCCACTAAAAGAAACAGAAAGCTATCCAAAGATTTAAATATAAGAAAGGCATAGAACAATAAAAACAGGAGTTCCCACAAATAAGACTTTATGGAAACTCCTGCTTTAATTATAATATCAAGCCTTCGCAAATATTATCAAAGGCTAAAAATAGACCATTACAAACCCAAACTCTTCTTAATAGCCTCAATCTTTACAACTGCACGCTGCTCGCAAGCAGGGAAGTCAGAAGCAGAGTTCATTGTATCCTTTATCTCAAGATAGAACTTAATCTTTGGTTCAGTACCTGATGGACGTACACTAACTTTAGTACCATCTGTGCAGAACCACTGGAGAACATTACTTGTATCAGGCATATCCATCTTCTCCTTAGAACCATCGGCCTTTGTAATCTCAAGACTCTGGAAGTCCTTATAAACATCAATTACACTACCGCCAAGCTCCTTAGGAGGATTAGAACGGAAGTTCTTCATCATCTGCTGAATCTCGTCAGCACCGCTCTTACCAGGACGCTCAACATTGATTGTGTACTCATGACTGTAACCATACTCCATATAGATATCCATAAGAATGTCATACAAAGTCTTACCATGATCCTTTGCATATGCACAAATCTCAGCCAACAAAGCACAAGCACTTACAGCATCCTTATCGCGTACGAAGTCTTCTGCAAGGAAACCGTAGCTTTCCTCACCACCACCGATATACTGCTGCTTACCCTCAGAGAGTGCAATCTCACGTGCAATCCACTTGAAACCAGTGTAGCAATCACGCATCTCAACGTGCTGTTTCTCTGCAATCTTACGGATAACCTCTGTTGTAACAATAGTCTTTACAATAAAGTCTGTTGGCTTCATCTTGCCCACAGCCTGACGATTTGTAATGATATACCATAAGAAAATAAGACAGGTTTGGTTACCATTAATCAGTACCCACTCGCCATCGCTATTCTTACAAGCCATACCTACACGATCAGCATCTGGGTCAGAAGCCATCAAAATATCAGCATCGAGAGCCTTTGCATCACGCAAGCCAAGTGTCAAAGCCTCTGCTATCTCTGGGTTTGGACGGTCAACAGTTGGGAAGTTACCATCTTTAACCATCTGCTCCTTCACACAATGAACATTGTCAAAGCCCCAAGAAGCCAATGCACGTGGAATCATTACACGACCAGCACCATGCAGAGGAGTATAGACAATCTTAAGATCATGCTGATTCTTGATTACCTGTGGGTCAATGCTGATAGTCTTTACCTGCTCCAGATAAACCTTATCAACATCCTCGCCGATAATCTGAATCAACGCCTTATTGCCTTCGAACTTAACATCCTCAACCTTAACCTTGTTTACTTCGTCGATAATACCCTTGTCATGTGGTGCAAGTACCTGTGCACCATCATCCCAATAAGCCTTATAACCATTGTACTCACGTGGGTTATGACTTGCAGTAATATTCACACCAGCCTGTGCCTTCAAATGGCGAATAGCAAAAGAACACTCTGGAGTAGGACGAAGATCGTCGAAAAGATAAACCTTTATGCCATTAGCTGAGAAATGTTAGCAACGGTCTCAGCAAAGAGACGAGAATTGTTACGGCAGTCGTGGCAAACAACTACACTAATCTGCTCCTTATCCTTGAAGTTAATCTTCAGATAATTAGCAAAGCCTTGAGTTGCCATACCGACGGTATAGATATTCATACGGTTAGAGCCTGCGCCCATAATACCACGAAGTCCACCTGTACCAAACTCTAAATCCTTATAAAAAGACTCAATAAGGTCAGCCTTATCGTCATTGTTAATCATAGCCTCAACGGCAGAACGAGTTTCTTCATCAAAAGCAGGAGACAGCCACTGTCTTGCTTTCTCTTCGCATTGTGCGATGAGTGTTTGGTTATTGCTCATAATTTAAGTATTTTCTTATTTACAACTTGTATTTGCAAATGTAATCAATAATTCTGAGAAAGACACTTGCAAATAGAGTTTTTTTTGTATTTTTGCAGCTATATAAACCGAGGTTTTGCTAAGAATAATACGTTCTATAGCATATTTCTCAACATAAGAATTATATTTAATCTTGTAACTTTACATAAATGGATTTAAATTTTTGAAGGTATACTCCTCGCAGTATGTACGTTTTTTTAATCATTGGACTTTGTCATCCACTCGTTATAAAAAAACAGAGTATTATTTCGGTACAAAACCTTGGTGGCTATGGCTCATAGCGGGTATTGCTTGCTGTGTAGCAGCCTTGTTTGTACAAAGTATCTTTTGGTCTGCTCTACTCGGTGTCCTTGGAGCTTCATTCCTTTGGGGAATTGGTGAGCTCATCTCGCAGGAGAAGCGTGTCTTAAAAGGATGGTTCCCTATGAATCCTAAACGTAAGGAACACTACGAAAAAAACTTAGCAAAGACGAGTCTATATGCCCTTGTAAGCATAAGAAATAAAGACTATCAACTCTTCTTTTATCATCGTGCTAACGCCCCGCACATATGGTGCGGAGGCTTAACACCAATGGTGTCAACGGCTTATTACTTTAGAATAGCTTGTCAAGATGATAGCATCTTATGATTCAAATATTGTTTAGGCATTATAAGTCAGTCTCAAAAAAAAAAAACAATCCCGTGATTTCCAAAAGAAAAATCACGGGATTGTTATAATGTATCATTTGAATCAGGAAGTATGCTTCCCCAGATTATAATATCAGTTAAACAAACCTACACTAAAACCAATGTTATACAGGTTTGGATGTCCTGCTGTATTGGCAGAAGTAAAGTCTCCAAAGGCTTTCACAAACTACATAGCACGCGATTTCTTTATAGTCAGTGGGAACTGATACATCACCTGTAGACTTCCATGAAGGAGATTAGCATCATAATAAGGTAAGTCTTTCAGTAAGACACGCTCTGCGAGAATGGAAGTATTATCTGCTAATTTAAGGTCAGCACGTGTAGAAAGACTATAACCGAGAGTTACATCTGCCGTAAGACGTTGCTTAAACAGCGAGATACCATTCTCTAATTGAAAGTTCACACGGCTGTAATCAGACGATGATAGCGGCAAAAGATGACGATTGCTTGCCTTATGTGTATCAATTAAAAAGCCTGTATAGCCTTTAATAGAAGATGTCAAGTATCGACTTCCTGCTATTGAAGTAGTGTTAATGAAGTTAGCACGATAGCGGAAAGCGAAGTCGAACGTACGAACCTGATAGCGTTTGCGGAATTCTAATTGCTTCTCATAGGTATAAGAAGTCGTTCCAATCTGTGGATCATTCTTGATAACTAACTGCTGACGATACTCATCTGCATAGCTTTGCTGCCAATCCAGACGGAGATCGGCTTGATGTAAGATTGTACCCGTGTACAAACGATTTTGTGATTGAGCGTTGTATTGATAAGTAAAGTATCTGCCCGGCTCATATTTATAAGTACCATAAGCATACTCTTCACCACGACTTATACCAAACTGTTCAATGTATGAAAGCGTGCTGAACGGTATCCATAATCAAATTCTGTCCCTAATTGGTGATTCACCCATTCACGATTAAAACTTGAATATCCACCGATTGTACCAGTTGCATTCTCCATACCAGAGAGAAGGTAATAGGTCAACGTAGCATCACTCTGCACTGTTACCAACGGACCCATCTTCTCTTTACGACGATCATAGTAACCCGACAAGCCGAGTGTATGGTTTCCCATCGTGTAAGAGAAAGCTGGTGTCAGTCGATAATCAAGCAGTTGCGAACGAGAACGAGGGTCACGAAGACGAGAAAGATCACCTAACTGATAGTTAAGCTGTAGACCAAAACGCCAACCAGAGAAGTCTGTCGTACCCACTGCAGCCGTCATATCGAGGTTCTGATGATCATAACTTCCAGCAATAGCACTACCTGATTGATAGGGATTAGCATTGTAAGGGCGATACTGGTCAGCAAAAGCACGATCCTTTGTACGACCAAGATTAAAATCTACCTTACCATAGCTGTACAGGTATTTACCTATTTTCTGATAACGTTCCGTAAGGAACTGAAGATTATTCATTGCTCCTCCTTCCTGCACACGATGATAGTCACCACCACGATGACTGAATCCTACGGATGCAAATCCTCTGTTTGAGGAATCATCAAGAGATAGTCCTGAAGCGTTGTTTGTGTTATGCCAGAGTTGTGTAAGACTTGCAAAGCGATATTCAGCCTCAACCATAAGAGAGTCAGAGGGCGTCTGTGCCATTGTAGGGAGTGTGAATAGCAATAAGTAAAGCCTTCCCCAGCCTCTTTGCAGTGAGGATTGTGCAAACTTGGATAAGCCTAAAACTATATGTGAAGTATTCATAAACTAATCGTTAATATAAGTAATGATTGACGATGACATACGGAATTTATATTATGGAGTTACCGATGTTGACACCTGAAATCATTAGTACTATTGTTTGTATCCATGAGAATGCTATGTCCGCCTGCTGATGTAGAAGCTGTCTTACGATAGATAACCTCACCCGACAGACCTGCTGTTGCATTAATACTTATATAACCAGCATCAATGTCATTGTAAAGACGCTTCTCACCAACGTCCGTTCCTGTTGCCTTATGACGAAGGAAATCAACACCATCAATAATATAACGCTTTGGTAGAAGTCCATACTGTGTACCGCTTGTCTTGCCAAACTTATAAGTAAGTTTCAGTTGACTGATGTCTGCAGAAGAGCGGAATATAACCACACCTTGCCCTGTTGTGAGGATATTCATGTATGAAATACCCGAATAGATATTAAAGACATTCTGCAAAGCAGGTACCTCTGGATTGTTTAACATCTTACCTTTCACATCCTTTGCTTCAAAGTTTGCGTTCAAGAGGCTATGCTCTAACGGACTGTTAAGACTATGATCAATAGCACTATTCACCAAGAGAACAGTTCCACCTGGAGCTACCTTATAACTCTTATCAGTTGGTATACGGAACACTTGCTTAACCAATACGACTGAATCAGCATAGTTTGTCTTGAGGTTTTCGAGGGTATAAGCCTGTGGGACATCCGTTTCAAGCAGTCCAATATAAAGTCCAGCAACATCTACAGAATCGTTAGATTGATTGTAAAGTTCAATATACTGACCTGCTACATATCGCTTATTATTATTGTCTTTAGAGCCAGCAGCATATATCTTACTGATGACTATATCTCGTTTTACAGAGAGAGTGGTCGTGAGGAGTAAAGGTCCTGAACCATTGATAAGCTGTGAATTCAAACTACCTGATACTGTTGCACCATTAATTACCTGACTACTTTCCTGTAATCCTATTATACTCTGACGACGTTATATCCCATGAAGCAGAGATATTATAGACATCAGGAACAATATTAGAGAAGGTTGCTACTCCCGCAGCATCAGTCTGTGCAGAATAGGTAACACCATTCAATTGGAGGGAAACGGTATGCCCTTCTAATGTCATATGACCATTCAACTCATCGGGAAGTTGGAGTTGTACCTTAGCTGTTACAGCTTCTGAGGCATCTGAATAATCTACACAAGAACTAAAAACAAACGCTACTGTGAGGATCGAAAATAAATACTTTATTGCTTTCATATCGTTACAAATTAACATAAAGCTCTACACCAAAACTAAACTTACCCGTGTTGCGCTGGCTTAACGTTAGTGAGTTGTTGCCTGTTAGGTATGGCTCATAATAAATCATATTGTTCACATAAAGGGAAAGGCCACCAAAGTTACTAAGCTGTTTAGTAAGTCTTCCTTGCAAATTCCATTCTACCGGCGACTTTGAAGGCTTATTATCGCTAACACGAAGAGTAAGGTCATTAATAGCAACAACATCAACTCCTGTTGGACGTGACGCATAATATTGGCCATCCATACCCAAGAAACCTGACATCATGTCCGCTGTTATAGGATGCTCAATAAGGTCTGCACCAAAGTAACCTATTGGATTCTTATTTGCTTTAAAGGATGTATGCCAGTCATACCAAATTGCCTGAGCTGTGAACGAAGCCACCATCTTGAGTGCTGGAATATTCGTTACGACACGCAATGTATTGAGGAAACGACGATACTTTTCGTAATCTTGTCCTGAAGGATAGACTACTCTAAATGGTGTAACACTATAACTTGAATAAGACGTTGGCAATAATGCTGCCTTTACAGCTTCTGTATTGCGACCTGTTGAATAGGTCTTTGTCTCAGAATAAGCACCACTAAAGAAGAAAGATGTGTGCAAAGGACGAATCTCTCCAAGTTCAAAATCAAACTCTAAACCTTTATTAATAGAGGTGTTTGTATTACCAACTGCACCCGTTGTCATATAGCCATTAAAGGTACGATAAGGGTTTGTATAATCAATTGTTGTAGCCTGTCCCGGTGTTATATTCAGTCCTTGCGCCTGCGTAAAGATACTATAAGGATAGACAAAGAACTCACCTAAGGATTCAAAACCATTCGGTGTACGGTCACGATAGGCAAGAATACTCAGACGACGACCACCTTTCAGTTTAAGTCTACGCCCAACTCAACCTTAGTAGTTGTTGCATTCTTCAAGTTCTTAGAGTAATCTACCTTATAAGCCTGCGTATGATAGACAAGCAACTGTGCTGATGGGTCAGACTGTGGGAAATAGTTAGCAGCCACACGGTCATCATACTTCGTATCAGGATAGAGGTATGCTAAACCTGGAGTCTTAGAATTCATACCAATTCCACCACGAATATCAAGCCAAGGGGTTACACTTAAAGAAAGATTAAGACGTGGAGAAAGCGATGTTGTAGCAACATCACTGAAAGGTTGCATGGCTGTGAAGCGAAGTCCAAGGTTCGCACGCAGTCTGTTTATCTTATTAATATTCCACAAGAAGTTATCCTCTGCGTATGCAGCTATCTAATGTAAGCCAGGCACATCATTGAAGGCACGAGGACGACCATTGCTATTTGGTTGTAGTGGTAACAAATCATTGTCGTTATAATAGCCCTTTCCACTATTCCAATCATAACGGTATTCCGCACCAACCTTAAAACTCTGGCGGGTCTTACCAGCCTTAAAATAGAAGCTGTCATTAATCTTTGCAAACAGATTACCAGGTCTGCTCTCTGTTCTTCCAGTAGCCTTATAAGACTGTGTCTTCCAAGGTACGTTAAAATAACCTGTCTCTTTAGATGTCAAGATAGGAAGCAGACCTGTGCTAACAGGTACAAATGCTGTTTGTACATTGTCTGTCTCTCCATAGCTAAGACCTAATGTATAATTGAGCGAACGCATAAAAAGTTTATCAACAGAGATACGACCATTATGCGTCAGACCAACCGTTACGGTCTTATTCTTGGTTTCCGTACCATCTTGAATAGCATCAGGATCATTACCCGACCAGTCTTGTGCAGATAACAAGCGTAGCTTTGTCTCTGTGTGCCAACGCTTACTAAGATCATAACTATACCCCAAATTGAAAGTATAACGGTCATAACTGCGTGTCTTTTGACGTGGGTCGCCCCAAGCCTTAGCGTAATCTAAGTTTACATTCATTATACCTGCTTTGTTCAAAGAGAATCCCTTTGTCAATGAAGCATTTGTCATAGCAGGATTCACCTTTGCCTTTATCTGCCATGGAGTTACACCCACCTTGGAATGAACAACCACAAGACCACTTGTCAAATCGCCATACTCAGCAGAAGGAATACCACGTATTACTTCTACATTATCAATGTTATCGGCAGCTATCTGACGCAAATCTGTACCAGTAAAAGCCGTAGATGAGAATTGTCCTTGTGTCAACAATCCATTATTAGAGATAGGAACACCATCAACAACAATGCTTGAACCAAAGCACTTGTATTATTGTTACGTAGCGTACGAAGCTGAAGATTAGACTTCTGGGTCATATCTACATTCCCCATCTCTTTACCCGGAATGAGTTGCATGATATCAGCTAATGACGAAGCCTGTAAGTGATCAATTGCCTGACGCCCAATAATAGAAGACGTGGAAGCGCCCGATGCATTCTGCTTTGCCGTCACAACAACCTCCTTTAATGCCAAAGAGGTTGGAACAAGCTGAACATTAACTGTTAAATCTTTCTCTACTTTGAACGTTGTTGTATAGGTTTCATAACCCACATAACTAACTTTCAGCGTAAACGTGCCTGCTGGAACCTTTTGGAATACTGCTTTTCCGTCTATATCCGTTACATTAAAAGAACCTAATGGATCAAGCGAACAGTTAGCCATAATCACACTTTCTTTCGTATTCTTATCGGTAACAACAATGTTAACAATATGATTTTCTGCTGCTTTTGATGTTCCTTGAGCTCTTAAAATTTGCCCTATCAACAACAAAAACAATAGAGCTATGAGCTTTATTACTTTCATTTAAAAAAATCCTGAAATTAATACCTTTAATTGTAAAACATATTGCAAAGGTATAGAAAATACAAGTATTAAGTAATACTCTAAATTAGGTATTATTAACCTAATAATTATGAATAATCATGTAATTTAGCCTTACAAAATGTGCATCTGTGCCTTTTTATATCTTATTTCATGATTAATAGTATCCAAAACTTTCATTATTTACACTGGTGCTAACGCCCCGCACATATGGTGCGGAGGCTTAACACTATTCGTGTTGACTGCTAAATACATCGCAAAATACCGTAGTAGCAAGTCCAAAACTACAGTTAAAGAAAACGTCCATAGCAGAACTTCAAACTCTACTATGGACGAATATTACAACCATAAAAACACAAATAGTCTTCTTGTATATGGTTAGAAATTTACTTAAACAATTACTTTACTGTCACACGACGCTCACGAATCAGCTTAATCTGACGTAACAAATCGTTGTAATGAAGAAGGTTAATGCCCTCACTTTGTGCTGCTTGTGCTTTACAGAACTGCTCAACAGTATCTAAATGCTGCATGAGATAGAGCATAATATCTGAATTACTTGCACGGTCAGCAACGGTTGGTTTGTCTTTCTGAACAGGATTTAAAAGGCTATTCAGTTGGTCTACATAGTTACGCTCGAGTAAGCGACGTGTGCGTACCTGCATATCATTAAGACCAGTGAGTGGCTTCCAAACACTGTGGAACAAATCATCAAGATAGTCTTTGAACTGATAAGCACCTGCCTCACGCTGGTCCTTATAAATCTTATCCATAATGGTTCCGTTCATCATCACCTTCAGAATACGATCCTGATAAGTACTGATTTCGTCGACAAGGTCGGTACCTGCAATATCAGTCATAGATGAAGGATAAAGCCAAAGTGGTGCTTCAAACACCTGACGACCGATATAGTCGACAGCATCTCTACCCTTCTTAGCTGGTGCAACCTCATAAGGTTTCTGCCCAGGCATATTGTTAATGTAACGACCACCAATGTTCTTCAGTACATGATTCGTATAACGTCCATACTGACCAACAACACTTCGCCACATTTCCATGCGGTCCTCGTACTGGTCGTTAGGCTGACGTGTCCACTCTGGAAGTTTTGCAACGATACGTTTCAAGTTCTTAATACCATAATCACTCGCCTTTACATTGTCATCTCCAAGGTCTTCTGTCTGTGCACGTGGGTCTTCATTCTTACCCTCACCACCAAACCAAAGACGCGGATTCTTAGCAAGAATGGCTGTTGTCTCAGTCATCAACTTCTCCTTCTCGTCCATCTCATCTTTGAACTCTGGACGATACTGATAGCCCCAACGGATTGCCCACTTGTCGTAATCGTTCACACGTGGGAAGAGTCCGCGCTCAGAAATGCCATCTTCTGGCTGTGCAACGTAATTAAAACGAGCGTAGTCCATAATGCTGGCAGTGTGACCATGTTCCTCTACCCACTTCTTATCGCGTAGTTTCTCTACAGGAGTAGCATGGCTTGCACCCATATTATGACGCAATCCGAGTGTATGTCCCACCTCATGACTTGATACAAAGCGAATCAATTCACCCATAAGTTTGTCGTCCATGTGTGCCGTCTGTGCACGCTTATCTAATGGAGCACACTGAGTGAAGTACCACTTTGTCAAGAGGTTCATCACATTATGATACCAACAAATATGACTTTCGATAATCTCTCCACTACGTGGATCAACGATACGAGGACCATATGCGTTTTCAATCTCAGCTGGAAGATAACGAAGAACATTGAAACGAGCATCATCAACACTCATCGTTGGGTCATTAGGCCACTCTTTTGCCTGTATAGCATTCTTAAAACCAGCAGCCTCAAAAGCAACATTCCAATCCTCAATACCCTTCATCAAGTATGGAACCCACTTCTTTGGTGTGGCTGGATCAATATAGAATACAATAGGTTTGATAGGCTCTGAAAGCTTACCCTTTGCATATGCCTTCTTATCTTTAGGCTCTAAACGGAATCGAGAGATAAACTGCTCACGGTCTGTCTTTGTCTGATCGTCGCTGAAGATAGTATATCTATTCGTAAATAACCTATACGATTGTCCCACACTCGCTTACGCATAGGTTCCTTTGGAAGAAGAACAACACTGGTATTCAGTCCGATTGTCATCGCACCTGTGTAAGAAGCTGGTACCGCAGAAGGTGCACTTGAATAAGTACGAGTCGTAGCAATCTCCACATTAATTGGATAAACCTTCATCGTATCTATGAAAGTACGGTCAGACATGAGTCCACCTAACTTCAATTGCTTAGAGTTATCTGACGATACACTCAGCACTGCATTGTCTTTAACAAACAATGGTGTGACATCAATCAGCTGTGCCTTAGTATCCTTGTTACGACCAATTACCTTAAATGAAGCGACAATAGGGTCAGCCGTAGAAGCTTTCAACGTACGAGAAATACTGCTCTTTGGATCAGCTTCCTGCGAAAGAACATAGGCACGAAGCAACATTGTCTTGTCATCACGTTGCTCAAAATAAACAGTTTGTTGGTTTACTGCCTCTCCTGCAAACTTACCAAAGTTCTGTGGAACAGCTGTGAAACGAGTCACAGCAAGGAGATAACGACCTATAATTGAGTCAGGAACTTCAAAATACCATTGGTCGTCAATATGTCTTACAGTGAAGAGTCCCTGCTGTACACTTCCTTTTTTCTTTACAAGTTGTTCATAAGCAGAAGGCTTTTCTTTCTCTTTCTCAGGTGCTTTACCTTTCTGAACATTCTGTTTTGTAGTGTCTATGCGCTGTGTAATCGTATCTTTTACAGCACGATAGACAAACCTGTTACCTGCTACACCTACTCCACTTCCGAGCATAAGCGCAAACAGACAGGCTGTTGCTTTTCTGTTGATTGACATAAATTTATAGTAACTTTACTTTGTATTTACTGTTTGAGATAATAAAGACAACCCTATTTCAATATGGTTGCTTTACGGATACGGACATCAACTAATGGACGGTCGTTGGCGTCAACAGGCTGGCGTTGAATACGTTCAACAACATCTAACCCATCTAACACCTGTCCAAAGACAGTATACTGTCCGTCCAAATGAGGCGAACCACCCACTTCTTTATACATTTGACGCACCTCAGGTGTCATCTGCACCGTGCTGTCTGTATGTTCGTTAAGGCGTTTCTGCGCCCAATCAAGCTGTCCATCAGAGAACTTTATACCCCATACAATATAGAATTGTGAGGCAGATGACTCTCGTTTTGGATTAACATCATCGCCCTCACGAGCTGCAGCAACAGCTCCACGACGGTGTAACAACTTCGGATAATCTATCTCTGCAGGGAGCGAATAGGTCTCTGGCGTATCACCTAAAGCCTGTCCTGGCTTTGCTGTCTTTGAGCCCATATCACCTGTTTGAATCATAAAATCTTTAACAACACGGTGGAACAACACCCCATTATAGGCACCACTTCGCACCAACTTTAAGAAGTTATCACGATGACGTGGTGTCTCATTGTAAAGTTGAATACGAATGTTTCCACTGTCTGTTTCTAATAACACTTCATGGCGTAATGTGTCAGTTAAAGACTGTGCATGAACATTAGCTACGAACAAAGCCAGTAAAAAGGAATATATTAACTTCTTCATCTGTTTTAATAAAGCATAAATTATTCGCAAAGATAAACAATTAAGAACAAATAACCTAATTAAGCGGGGATAAAAAAGTGGCCAAAAGACGACATATGTCGAGGAAAGAACGTACCTTTGCACAATGAATGCAGGTCGTTGATAATATCTTCTCGTGAATTATTTACGTGAAAAGAGGAGTTTATTTTCATGGAAATAAATGTTTTTTTATCACGTAAATAAAAAAACTTATTTCCATGAAAAATAATTTATGAAAGCAAGTTTATACATATTAAAAGTAAGGAAAGAGATGGTTCATAATAATGACTGACTTTCAATGATTTAATATTAATTCAAATTACAACAAACAACTAATGACACAAACAAAAAGTATATTTCAACAACCTCTATGGGTGACTATCTTTGCCCTCACAGCTGCCATTGCATGGGGCTGGGCTTATCCTTTGATTAAATTAGGCTTCTCAGAGTTTGCCATCTCAGCAGATATGACCGGCTCAAAAATGCTTTTTGCTGGTATTCGTTTCTGTCTTTCGGGACTGATTATATTGGCAATTGCAGGTACTAAGAAGCGTGATTTCAAAGTGAGAAAACCTATAGATTGGTGGTATATCCTTCTATTCTGTATGATGAATACCACCTTACATTACGCCTTCTTCTACTTTGGATTATCACATAGTGAAGGTTCACGAGCAGCCATTCTCAACTCGCTTAGCGTCTTTTCTGTCGTTATCTTTGCTTGTATCTTCTTCAAGAGCGACCGCATGACAGTCAAGAAGATTATAGGATGTATTGTTGGTTTTGCTGGTATTCTATCACTGAACTTGGGTGGAGCTGAGAGTGGAAAGTTCACTTGGTTAGGTGACGGAATGATTATTCTCAATGCTCTTTGTGGTGCATCAGCATCACTGCTTACGCGTGGATTAGGCAAACGTGTAGATGTATTTGTTGGTACAGGCTACAGCTTAGCAATAGGTGGTGCATTATTGATTATCCCTGGACTAATGATGGGTGGTGAACTTCCACAGATTACCCTTTTAGGTATTACCTACCTACTCTTACTCATCGCTATTAGTACATTAGTTTCACGCTCTATAACAAACTACTCACTTGCAATCCTGTTGGTAAGGTAGCTATCTACAATTCATTGATTCCTGTTGTCGGTGCAGTTACCTCTTGCCTATGCCTTGACGAAACATTCTATATCAAATATATGATAGCTGGTGCATTAGCAGCAGGGGGTATATACATTATTAATAAGAGTTAGACACCTAAACAGCTATTTCGTACAAAGAAACCATAGCTATAGAATTTCCCCAAAAGGCAAGTTCTATGGTACCCCTTGCCACATAATAGCAGCTTAACATCAATCAGATTGTAAAATAAAATCGTAGTATTAGAAAATATTGCTGTCCGGTAAAACTTAAATAACATATAAATCCTTGCGGAATAGCCTTTATATAGGTAATTCCGCATTCTTTTTTGAAATCCAAGCCCCCTAATCAAATAAGTCAAGTTCTTTTGGTGGTGAATTTGCCTTTTCAGCTATTATGATGAGTTCATCATTTTGTGGATTTTCCATAAATGAGATGAAATCAGTGTAATACATCAGTGTGAGCCTCAGCATGGTTACCAGCTGCGAGAAGGATACGTGTCTTTTTATCATTCTGGAGATAACGGTACAAAGCAGATTGGCAATGAGTACCACCCATGTCTGTATCTGTATGGCATTTACACTGTCACCATAGAAGAAATGCAGTGGGAAGTTCTGTTTGAGCTGCTTGTAAAGGGACTCTATAGCCCATCTTCGCTTGTAAATCTCCTCAAGGTCCTTTACATCAAGCTCAAAGTTATTGGTCAACAGGACAACTGACTTATGTGAGTTGTCACTCCACAGTTCCACTCGTCTTGCCTGGTGTCTTATCTCCCCTTCTCAAAGACAATCTTCTTGTCTGTATGTGTAACCAATCCATCAGGGCTTACATAGGTTACTGAGGACAACTCCGTATAGGTGAGATTCTTCTTCATCTTGGTCACATAGCATACCCCTTCCTCTGTAAGTCGCTGGAACTGTGCATAATCAACGTATGCTCTGTCCATGGTAAGGGTAGCATCCTTAGGGAAGATGCACTTCTTTAAGTAGATAATGATCATGCGTGGCGGCAGAGGTAAGCTGTACGACCATGGGAACGCCAACATGATACTTCATCACCGTATGAACCTTCATACCGCCTTTCTTCTTACCACTCTTGGGGTGTCTGCCTACACCCTTGAGTATGTTGTCAAAAAGGGTAATCGTAGTTGAATCCATCATATACAGAAGCTTTTCCCATGTCTTCTGTTCACCTTTAGGGCGGCTGTCCGATAAAAAAGAACCATAACGCTCTAAGAGGTACGCATAAACGCTTGCAAAGAACTCTTGTGGGCGACGCTTGTTGGCATCAGCAAGCGTACTACGACGGACGACATAGTCGATGCCAAGATGATGCAGTTTGTTTACTTCAGCCTTCATGCCTATCTCCACTTCCCGAAGAGAATCAAAGTGTTTGAGAACACCGAAAAGCATTATGACAAGGTGAGTCCACCCATCAAGACGCTTCACATAAGCTTCACTTCGGGGTGTTTCAAGGCTGATTTGCTTGATTTGTTGCTTATCGAGTAATTTTATTAACTGATTATAGACCGGCTGTCCGATAAAATGTGTACTTTTGCCCATGTTATTGAAGTTTTATCGCAGAAACAAAAGTAACAAAAAGGGCTGAAATCCGAGTGAGGATTTCAGCCCTTAACTTTTATATAACAAAAAAATGTTTACCGGACAGCAATAATTAGAAAACAACTAAGGCTTAATTGCATTCGAATTAAGGCTTAATTGACGTGCAAAAAGGGCGTTAGTTACATCCCAACTAACGCCCTTTTGCAATGCTATTAAGCACCTATTACCTTACAACTTTATAACTTCCTGTTTATCTGGAGCTTACAAATGCATCCAAAACAGTAGTGTTTTGAAGAGAAACATGGTATAAAAGCCATTAAGATTGTAATAATATTTCAAACCTATCGACGACCGTGATAACCCATACCATGCTTCTCGTCATGTTTGAAACGAGTAGCAAAATCGGGCTTTTCCATCTCTATAGGATTTGCATTCAGCTCTGGTTCGCCCATCCACTCTACAATCTTATCCACCCAAAGGGCAGCACCTTGACGTGTTGGATGAATACCATCCGCTCGAGAAGCAATGACAGAACTACTGTCAAAGAATCGACCTTCACCCGTACATTCACGTATCACATCAACAATTGTTCTATCTTTTATCTTCTTCCAAGGGAGAGGACCAACCCATACGTATGGGATATCCCCCACACGACTCAGAATCGTTTGAATTGCAGTTTCACGTCTACTATAATCCTTATAACCTAAGTCGTTGGTACCTAAGCTGATAATTATGTAAGTAGGACGTAATCTTTCGATCTGATATTGAAGGTCGGCAGCAATCGCCCAGTCGCGTGTTGTGCTTCCATACCATACGATTGAATGAAACTTAAAACCGTTCTTTACGGCATAATCATTAAATCGAGAGCCAAGACCATCAGCCATAGAGTCACCAATGAGAAGTACTACTTGGTCACGACTTTCTGCCACCTGTGACACTCGGGTTGTCGATGTGGGCAGTGGTTCCATTGCCATCTCTTCTACCGAGGCTGAAGCTGATTGAGATTTAGCAGCTACTGGCATTACATCTGGCTCAACAGATTTAGCCGGTTCGACATCATGTTCGTTTATTCCGTTAGCATCCTGCGCTGAAACAGCAGGTGACAAGAGGAAAAGAAATAGTAATACTATAAAATACTTTATTGTTCTCACAATTATTTATTTTTGCGTTTAATGGCGTGGTCATACCGCCATATCTCTACGCTGTTAATAATGTTCTGCCACAAGATGTAGCAGCCTGGACCCACAGTTGACAATGGATTCAGATAAGTGTAGGCTATCCAGATAGCAAAGCAGTGTTCTTCTGCCCTAAAGCCTGTCCCGCATTAATCGTACTGCGGAAGAAATGACCAATATATCTGCCCATGGCAAATTGTATCAAGCAAAGTATTAATGCCAACACTGCAATCAACAAAAGGAAGCTAACAGCTACCTCAGCATGGACAATGTTCTTTACTGTTGTGCCTGAAACGATGAGTAATGAACATCCCCAAAGATAATAACTAAGGTTGTTCACACTGATTACCCATTGATAGAACCTACATAAAGTGTGCCAATGTTTCGTTATATAAGCCAAAATCATTGGTACTACTAATACCAGACACACCTTATAAAGAATTGCCACAAAAGCACTCCAGAAAGTTATATCTGCTTCAGCATCAAGCAAGGGAAAGCAGACTGGTATCAACAAGGCACAGAGAAAGTTGGAGAGGAAGGTATAAGTTGTCATTTCCTCAAGGTTTCCACCTAACTTCTGTGTAACCACTGCGGCTGCTGAGGCACAAGGACAAATGATACAAGTGAGTAGAGCTTCAAGTAATATGAGCGACTTACCTGTGACATGGAAGAACAAGATTGCCCCAATAACGACCGCAACCATCAACACTTGAGAGAGTGCTATCCAAAGATGCCAACCTACTGGAATTAGCTTACGGAAGTCTACCTTGCAGAAGGTAACGTATAAGACGAGGAACATAAACAATGGAAGAGCTGCATCAAGGATAGGAGCAAAAAAGTTTGCTGCGCCATCCAAGGCTGGTATAAAGGCAAAAACAAGGTATAATAAGCTACCTGTAGCTATCGACACTGGCAGTGTCCACTCCTTTATAAATTGTATGATTCTCCTCATCTTTTATCATCAAATCATGCAGTTTCTCCCCCTTTTCAGAAAGAGAACGGACTGCAAAGTTACGAAAAAAGACTGAAAATCAGCAATATAATTCAAAAAAATCGTAAATATGATTAAGACAAATTCAGAGTTTACAATTATAGAATACATTAATTAAACGACAAAGAATAAAGACAAAAATTCCGATTCTTCCGTTAAATGTGTGGACGCTTTTCGTATTGCTTTAATGTAAGAAACGAAGTAACTCATTAAACAAAAATATGGCTGAGACTGTCAACTTTCTGTCCTCTTATCATCCTCTGACATTAAAAATCATTTCTTTTTAGACTTCGAAAATATGCAGACAATGGTTTGAAAAATCATTACATAATTTCGAGTAAAACATCTATAAATAACGGCAAAAGCACATATAAAAAGCAAGTTTGCAATCAACAGAGAATCAAGTAGTTACCAATTAGTAAAATAAAAGGTGCTTAATTAGACTTCAAAAGGGCGTTAGTAAGAGTCTTAAAGGGCACCTTTTGCAAGTCAATTAGGCGTCTTTTAGAACCCAAAAGAGCATGTATTGGGTTTGAACTGCACGAAAATAATTTACAACCTTCAATTAATAAGGGAATAAGTTGTTTGTAGACGACAGATAGACATCGCACGTAAATACGTTTATCATGTAGTTTATCCCCCATTCTAAAACCCTCTAATTGGGGATAAGCATACTGGTGTTGGGTGATGGTTGTTGGGTGTTGAGCCTTTATAAAACTATCTTATTGGAGGAAATCATACCATGTATGTGGACTTATCTCATTCTATTAACAATCTATGCATTTAACGGAGGAACCAAAAATCCCACCAACTTCGCAGTTGGTGGGACCCATTCAAGTATATATGAAGCTATAGAAAAGCGATTAGCTTTTGTTATCTTTCGCGCAGACCATTTACTGCTCCAGCACTATTCTTTGCATAGTCGTTCGCCTTAGCAGAACCAAAGGAAGCCTTGCTTGAAGCTCTTGTCAACGCATTTTGAGCCTTTGCACTTGCTGGTCTCTGACGAGCAAGGTCGAAACGCATAACATCTGTTGTGTTTGTACTGCGTGCTACACCATAGAAGGTGTCATAACCCTTTGTCTTATCATATCCTAAGTGGAACCCATCATTAGTAGCATTGATGTCAAGATTGAAGATAGTACCAGTCTTTGTGTACTTTATTTCAATGTTTCCATTATCCAAAACTTTCCAAGAGAATGCCAATGTCTGTGTGTTACCTTGTGCATCAGTATCTACCTCAACACCATTACCTTGAAGTGAATTAGCAGAAGATTTATACTGGAAGAACTTCATGTTAGCTCTAAAACTATTGCTCTTACGCTGATGTGTTGCATCATCCGTGTACTCAACAGTCATATTACCATCCCACTCACCGGTAAGTGTCTGTGCTTCTTCAACCAGTTTATTTACTTGTCCGTTCTCCTCCTGACGATAGTTATTATTCCAATTATAACTACTGTTATTACCTACAGCATCCATAAAGGCGTAGAACTCTGAGGTCGTTGCTTCTGGGTAATAATAATAGAACCAGTTGTAAGCTGTATAATAACTTGAGCCACTTGGGTATTCACGCAGGTAGTTTCGTACCGCATCACTTACCAAATCATTATAGTAATAGTTATTATCTCCCCAAGGATCATCGTCACAACTTGTCAATGCCAATGGACTCGCAACTATTGCAAGTGCCATGAAAAATTTTGAAATTCGTCTCATACTCATATCCTATTTAATTCTTATTCTTTGTTTATTTACTGATGCAAAAAAATAGTGAAATTATAAGATGTTTATCGAGTAAATACACTATTTGAAGATAGGGAAATCCCTATTAAAGAAGAATCCGCTCCATATCATCAACCCGAATAAAGAATCTCCAATAATCTATTACGAATTAAATCGATTACTAAAAAACTCCTAAACAATGAAGGAGGAAACAAATAAAATTCGTACATTTGCAACACACAAATAAGTAAACTATATAAAGAGAAGATAAGAAACAGAAATGAGAACAGTTTATGAATTCTCTGTCAAAGACAGAAAAGGTAAGGCATTTTTCACTGAAAGAGTTTTCTAATGAGGTGCTACTGATTGTAAACACAGCTACAAAATGTGGCTTCACACCAACTTACGAGGAGTTGGAGGCACTCTATGAGAAGTACCATGCACAAGGATTTGAAGTACTTGATTTCCCTTGCAACCAGTTTGGACAGCAGGCACCAGGTACAGACGAAAGTATCCATGAGTTCTGCAAACTTACATACGGCACAAAATTCCCACGCTTCAAGAAGGTAAAGGTGAATGGTGAAGACGCTGATCCACTCTTCAAGTTCCTCAAGGAGCAGAAGGGCTTTGCTGGTTGGGATGAGTCACATAAGCTCTACCCTATCCTCGATAAGATGCTTTCTGAGGCTGATCCAAACTATAAGGAAAATCCAGATATTAAGTGGAACTTCACCAAGTTCCTTATTAATAAGAAGGGACAGGTCGTTGCTCGCTTTGAACCAACAGAGAGCATTGAGAATATCTCAAAGCAGATTGAAGAATTACTGTAGGAAAAATGACTTGCAAATAACTCTCTCTTAAGGAGATAAAAGCTATTGGCAAGATAACATACAAACAAAAAATAAAAGGCAGAGAGAATTATACTCTTTGCCTTTTATTATTTATCATACTTATTGCTATCCAGTAAACATAAGCCTACTTACTTCATATTTTGGATTTACTTGTAGCAGATATGGGGTTTCCTAATGTTTGTTTGCCTTTACTATCGTAAGATATTGCAAAGTAATTAGCACTCAGCACCAATGGTGCTAAGCAACAACACAATGCGTGCTGAGCAACAACACATAAGTTAAATATGCAATATAAGTTTTAAGCTTACTTCATTTCGCAATCCAACCCCTGCTTTCTTGCAGGAAGAAAGAAGCATGCTAAGAATGTTATCAATCCATTCAGCATTAACAATTCATAGCCAAACTTGTAACCAGTAGTTCTCGAAACGATTGTGTCTAAAGCAAAACAAAGAAGCGGACTGGCTACTGCTATATATGGAGTCAACCGATCATTCACCACACGTTTAGTGCATAAACCAAACGCAAAAAGACCTAAGAGTGGACCATATGTATAAGAAGCTATCGTGTAAATTGCATCTATCAAACTCGTTGAGTTAACATAACGGAAGATAAGGATAAACAAAATAAACACAATGGACACACCTATATGTGCCTGTTTGCGTAACCTTTCATCCTTTGGACGACCACAGATGTCTACACAATAAGTTGTTGTTAAGGCGGTTAAGGCAGAGTCTGCACTGGAGAAGCACGCTGCTACAATACCGATTGTAAAGAGAATGACAACCAATGTACCTAATTGTCCACCTGCAACAGCCTGCAACATAAGATTGTCTGGCTCGTCAGGCAAGGCTTGCCCGATACTATTGAAATACATCATTAACAGTACACCCAAGGACAAAAAGAGTAAATTGGCAGGTACAAAGGCAAAACCATAGGTACACATATCCTTCTGTGCTTCACGCAGAGTCTTACAAGTAAGATTCTTTTGCATCATGTCTTGGTCCAGTCCTGTCATAACAATAACAATAAAGATACCACTAAGAAACTGTTTCCAAAAGTTCTGTTTTGATACCCAGTCATCGAATACAAATATATGAGAATGACTGTCATTGGCTATCGCTTGAGCTGCTTCTGGGAGCGACATGCCTAATGTTTCGACCACCTTATATATAATAAGAATGAGGGCAAGCAGCATACAAAGGGTCTGAAAGGTGTCTGTCAAGACCAGTGTACGTATTCCTCCCCTACGCGTGTAGAGCCAAATGAGTGCCACAAGAGCCACAACAGTAATGGGGAAAGGTATGCCGTAGGCATCTAAGACGAAACGTTGAAGTATCATACAAACAACATAGAAGCGCACTGCCGCACCTGTCATCTTAGACAATAGGAAAAATGAAGCACCAGTCTTATAGCTATAATTGCCTAAACGTGTTTGTAGATAAGAGTAGATAGTTGTCAACTTTAGGCGGTAATAAACAGGAAGTAACAGATATGCAACAGCAAAATAACCCAGCACAAAACCTAAACATGTCTGCATATAGGTCATATCGCTCAATAGTACCATTCCCGGAACGCTAACGAAGGTAACGCCAGAAATACTGGCACCTATCATTCCGAAGGCAACAAGATACCAAGGTGACTGACGGTTTGCACAAAAGAAAGCATCGTTGTCTGCTTTATGTCCCGTTATTCTACTTATTAACAATAAGATGCAAAAATATGCAAGAATAGTAGCGATTATTATCATAATGGCAGCAAAATTACTAAAAATATTATCATTTCATGCAATTAAGAAATCTTATTTTGTAACTTTGTGAGACATCATCTTTCAATAAACATTCATCCATTGTATAATTGAGTAAGAGTATGGCACAACAGAAAAGATTTATACTTGACGAGAAAGATATCCCTACACAGTGGTATAATATTCAGGCAGACATGCCCACTAAGCCCCTTCCTCCACTTCATCCGGCTACACGTAAGCCAATGACAGCAGAGGATCTTTCTGAAATTTTCAGTAAGGAATGTGCAAAACAAGAACTTGATTGTGAGCATGCTTGGATTGATATTCCCGAAGAAGTGTTGGAGATGTATAAGTATTATCGCTCCACACCTCTTGTCCGTGCGTATGCTTTGGAGAAAGCATTAGACACACCAGCACATATCTATTTCAAGAATGAAAGTGTAAATCCACTTGGCTCACATAAGGTTAATTCTGCCATCCCTCAGTGTTACTATTGCAAGAAGGAAGGTGTAACGAATGTCACGACAGAGACTGGTGCGGGTCAATGGGGCGCTGCACTATCCTACGCTGCAAAGGTATACGGTCTTGAAGCAGCGGTTTATCAGGTAAAGATTTCTATGCAACAGAAACCTTATCGATCGCTGATTATGAAGACTTTCGGAGCTATGGTTGAAGGTTCACCTTCAATGTCTACACGTGCAGGAAAGGACATCGTTACACGCGACCCAACACATCCTGGTTCGTTGGGAACAGCTATCTCAGAGGCTATAGAACTGGCAAAAACTACACCTAATTGTAAGTACACTTTAGGTTCAGTACTCAATCACGTTGCATTGCACCAAACCATTATTGGCTTGGAGGCTGAGAAGCAAATGGAAATGGCTGGGGAATATCCTGATAAGGTCATAGCCTGCTTTGGTGGTGGTAGTAATTTCGGTGGTATTGCATTCCCATTTATGCGCCACAATATCCTTGAAGGAAAGAATACAGAGTTTATCGCAGCAGAGCCAAACAGCTGTCCTAAACTGACACGTGGCAGGTTTGAATACGACTTCGGTGACGAAGCGGGTTACACTCCTTTGTTACCTATGTTCACGCTTGGCCATGATTTCAAACCAGCCAATATCCATGCAGGTGGCTTACGCTATCATGGTGCTGGTGTCATCGTCAGTCAATTGCTCAAAGACGGATACATGTGTGGAATGGATATACCACAGTTAGAAAGCTTTGAGGCAGGTATCCTCTTCTCTCGCACAGAAGGAATTATCCCCGCACCAGAGAGCTGTCATGCCATTGCAGCTGCTATTCGAGAAGCAAAGAAGGCAAAGGAAACAGGAAAGAAGATGTTATTCTCTTCTGTCTTTCTGGTCATGGACTCATTGATATGACGGCTTATGACACCTATATCAATGGTGATTTAAGAAACTATACACTCTCTGATGACGATATAGAGAAGAACCTTGGGACTGTTCCGAAGGTATAGTAAAGGTCCTTCTGTTAAATGCATAGATTGTTAATAGAATAAGGTTAATCCACATACATGGTATGATTTCCTCCAATAAGATTGTTTTATAAAGGGGGATAAACTACACGATAAATGTAATTAGGTGCGATGTCTATCTGTCTTATACAAACAATTTATTCCCTCATTAGTTGAAACTTGTAAACTATTTTCGTACAGTTTAAAACCAATACATGCTCTTTTGGCTTCTAAAAGATGCTTAATTGGCTTGCAAAAGGTGCCCTTTTGAGGTCTAACTAACGCCCTTTTGAAGTCCAATTAAGTACCTTTTATTTTACTACTTGATAACTACTTGATTCTCTGCTGATTGCAAACCTACTTCTTATATGTATTTTCGCCGTTAGTTATAGATGTTTTCCTTGAAGTTATGTAATGATTTTTCAAGCCTTTATCTGCATATTTTCAAAGTCTAAAAGAAATGATTTTCATTGTTAGAGGATGAGAATTGGATAGATAGTTGACAGTCTTAGCCAAATTAGGAGAAATCCTCTCCTTAAGTAAAATATCATCTTAAAGAAAGGATAAAGCTATTTATCTTTAACTATCTATACAACAGATAGGTTACTATAACATTACGGACACTATGTAGATAAGCCTACAGAGTGCCCATACCTTTTATATATAGCGATTAAACTGTCTCAATGTTATCTGCTTGTAAGGCAGCTCCGATTGCCGTACAATACTCCGAATTCTTCGGAATAATAAAGCGAACATCGTATATCTTCTCCATAACAGGAAAAAGAAGTTCGCATTGTGGCAACAGGCTAAGATTACCTATGAGTACAAAGTCACGGATATCGCTATTTAAAGAGCTTAAGATTGTTGCTGAACCGATAGACTGTAACACCAAACCTATCAAACCTAAGGCAATATCTTCACGACTGGCATTAGCCTGCGCATTAGCAAAGAGAGATGCAGTAGCATCCATTGGCAAGCCGGGAAGTGGACTGGTTGAGATGTCTTTAATCTGAAGATTGATACGAGAAATATCTCCCTTATTGGCTAAAGCTATGATTTCGTTAATATTATCAGTCTGTAACAACAAACGTGAAAGACCACTCAATGTACCTCCACCAATACCGATACCACCAATATGACGTACCTCATTGCCATCACAAAGTACAAGTGAGGTACCCGTACCCATAGAAACAACAATCATACGTTGCAACTTCGACTCAAACTGAGCACCTAAGCCATCAGCCAAAAACTCATCTGCCTTAGCCGTTGGAAGTCCATAAACAGGCTTATCAATATAGTGAGCGCCTACGCCCGTAAGCATAACACGCTCAACCTCAGATAGGTCTATCCTATTGTCATATAGATATTTTCCAAAAGCTCCATACAAGGACGTTACTGGATCAGTAGCCTTGATACGCAAAGGTTTAATAACCTTTCCCTCTCTGATTCCAACAATCTTGGTTGTTGAAATACCCACATCTATACCGATGGAAATCTTCATACACCTTATATAATTATACAGAAGTCTTGCAAAAACTGCTTTCTGAGAGAAAATGAATAAACCAAATATATAAGAATTTACACCAAGTAACCACTCATAAAGAATCATCTCTATGCAAGTGTTGGTAACAGTTCAAGTCCTTATAACATCATTAAATCCAATACTCCACATAAGCATGAAATACAACTTATAATGTCGCAAAGGTACGAAAAACCTTAAAGTTTAGAGCATTTACCGAGATATTTTACAAAAAAGACACAAAAATATTTCTCTATTAAGCTGAAAATGAGTATCTTTGCATTCCGTTATAATGAGAGATTAGAAATAAACATCAATAAAGAACAAAAACAAAATGACGAAAGCAGATATCATCAATGAGATTGCAACGTCTACTGGCATCGCCAAGAAGGACGTTTCAGCTGTGGTTGAGTCTTTTATGGAAACCATCAAAGACAGTTTGTTGGAGAAGAAAGAAAATGTATACCTTCGTGGTTTCGGTAGCTTCATCGTTAAGCACCGTGCGGAAAAGACAGCTCGTAACATCTCAAAGAACACGACTATCACTATCCCAGCACACGATTTCCCAAGCTTCAAGCCAGCAAAGACCTTCATCGAGGATATGAAGAAATAAATTAAACATAAATACAATAACAATTTAAAACAATTTAAAGCTATGCCAAACGGAAAGAAGAAAAAGGGACACAAGATGGCTACGCACAAGCGTAAAAAGAGATTAAGAAAGAACAGACATAAGAGCAAGTAAGCCCCAAGGCTGAAAGGCTTTACAACTGACTTTCAATAATATGGCGGGGCGTGTCATCGCAATATACTTCTCTTCCCTGGAAGTGCGACGACAGGTTCCGCATTTTTATTTTATCTATAAGTATCCTTTAGCATCATTGTAGAGACTATAAAAGACGCTAAATGATAGCTTATAACAAACGAAGAAGATGACAAGCGAAGTAATTATTGATGCTCAACCGAAAGAGATTTCGATAGCGCTACTCGAAGACAAGCGTCTGGTTGAATACCAGCGTGAGCCAAGAGAGGCGAGCTTCTCGGTTGGAAACATCTACGTGGCAAAGGTAAAGAAACTGATGCCAGGGCTGAATGCCTGCTTTGTAGATGTAGGTTATGAGCGTGACGCCTTTCTTCATTATCTTGACTTAGGGAGCCAATTCAACTCCTATGCAAAGTATCTGAAACAGGTTCAGAGCGACCGCAAGAAACTTTATCCCATTCAGAAAGCCACTCGCCTACCCGACTTGCAAAAGGACGGAACAGTTCAAAACACACTGCAGGTAGGACAAGAGGTGATGGTACAGATTGTTAAAGAACCCATTTCCACCAAAGGACCTCGCCTTACAGGCGAAATATCATTCGCTGGCAGATTCCTGGTGCTTATACCATTCGGGCATAAAGTTAGCGTATCTTCTAAAATCAAAAGCGGTGAAGAACGTGCACGCCTCAAGCAGCTCATACAGAGTATTACCCCAAAGAACTTCGGTGTAATTGTCCGTACAGTAGCTGAAGGAAAACGCGTAGCCGAGCTTGACGCTGAGATGAAAGTCCTACTGAGCCGTTGGAATGAAGCAATCACAAGACTGCAGAAAACGCAGGAACGCCCTCAACTTGTTTTTGAAGAGACTGGACGTGCTGTTGCAATGCTGCGTGACCTCTTCAATCCAACCTACGAAAACATCTACGTCAACGATGACGAGATTTGCACTGCCGTTCGACACTACGTCTCTCTAATAGCCCCTGAAAAGGCGGGCATAGTGAAGAAGTACACTGGTAAGGTGCCAATCTTTGACAACTTTGACGTTACGAAGCAAATAAAATCAAGCTTCGGTAAGACCATTAATTATGGTCATGGCTGCTACCTCATCATCGAACACACAGAGGCTATGCACGTTGTGGATGTGAATAGTGGAAACAGAACGAAAGAAAAAGCACAGGAACAGAATGCGCTTGACACCAACCTTGGTGCCGCCGATGAGTTAGCTCGCCAGCTTCGACTGCGTGATATGGGTGGAATCATTGTCGTAGACTTTATCGACATGAATCTTGCTGAGGACCGCCAGATGCTGTACGAGCGTATGTGTAAGAACATGCAGAAGGACCGTGCACGTCACAATATCCTTCCTTTGAGCAAGTTCGGACTGATGCAGATTACTCGTCAGCGTGTACGCCCAGTAATGGATGTAGATGTAGATGAGAACTGCCCTACTTGTTTCGGTAGTGGTAAGATTCGTTCAAGCATTCTTTTTACCGATCAGTTGGAGCGTAAGATAGACCGATTGGTTAATAAGGTTGGAGTAAAGAAATTCTATTTGCACGTTCATCCTTACGTTGCAGCTTACATTAACAAGGGTCTTATTTCCTTGAAACGTAAGTGGCAAATGAAGTATGGTTGGGGTGTAAATATCATTCCTTCACAGAAACTTGCCTATTTGCAGTATGAGTTTTATGATGCAAATCAGCAGTTCATTGATATGAAGGAACAGAACGATAAATCCTAAACTAATAACTAAGTCGTTAGATAAAACGAAAGGTTTACAACATTAGAAATCCGCAACCTATAATATATAAGGTGGCGGATTTCTTTTTGCCTCTACTTTTCATATTTCATAAAAAAACTTAGACTTCAAACCTAAGAGAAAGTTAATTTTATCAATAATTTTTCATCTCTTCGATTTTTTTATTAAGGCTTAATTACACTCGAATTAATGCTCAATTAACTTCTAAAAGATGCTCTTTTAAGGTCTTACTAACGCCCTTTTGAAGTCCAATTCAGCACCTCTTGCAAAACCATTTTTTTGTAACTTACTAATTACAAGATAGTTACAAGGGTGTAGGGAAGAGTGCTTTTATGCTTATTTTAAGTGGGAAACATTAGTAACAATGTAAAAATAAATTCGCATCAACAAAAACGCCCTCACATGTCTAAAAAAAGACAAGTGAGGGCGTTTTGCTATATGACCTAATAAACGTTTTAAGCCGGAATGACTTTAAAGCGTACTCTGAATGCACGTTTCTGTTCATCCCAGTTTGTACCCAACATTTCAAAGCGACCAATCTGAGCGGTTGAACGGACGTGCTTACCTATGCAAAGACAGACATCAAAATCGCCAATACGAACGAGTCGCAACATTTCTGAAGCACCTTCAGGGAGTCTATCAACAGTGACACCTTCAGGGATATTATTGTGGTCGACCATTTCAAAAGTTACGGGCAAGTCTTCAGCAATCAAACGATTCATCTCATCCTCTATCGCCTTCTCCTCCTTACGATCTGGCTTATGATCAAGGATAAAAGTCATCTTGCTCTTCTTCCGTTCGATATGAGCATTATTGCTGCGCTCTGCTCCAAACATACGAATCATCACCTGATTCAGCAGATGTTCAGCCGTATGGGCAGGAGGGAACTCCTCTTTGTTATGCGAATTCAATACGTAATCCACAGCCTACTTCTTTATATTAAACTTATAAATTCTACCATAGTTTGCCTCTACATCCAATGCTACCTGACCGTCACGCTTCAAGTCTACTACCTTTGTAAAGCCTGAAAGTAAGTCGGTCATCTCAACCTCCTGCTCTGGAATATCAAGAAAATCGAAGGCATGAGCAGGAATCGTCACATTGATTTGTACTCGTTCTTGGTCGAAATTAGCAACAACTAACAACACTTCATCGTCTGCCTTACGTAAGAAAACAAACTGTTTATGAGGATTAAACTGGTGGCTCTGATGATTGACATACATTAAATCGAAGGTCAATCCTTCACGCACAGCTTTCTCCCGATTACAGAAACGGAGAAATCCTTGATAGATTAGTGAGAGTTTCTTCTCATCTGTTGTCAAAGCATCACGATTAAAGAAGCCTTTGTAGACAGTATCACTCGTCCAATAATCAAAGATTGTTGAACGACCATCCTGCCCTGAGAAACCTTCTTTATCCATACCTCTTTCGCCAAATTCCTGACCAGCATATACCATAACAGGGTTCTGTTGAAGCAGAGCAGACACGATCATACCGGGAACTCCCTTCCAAGGATTACCCGCGAAGAAATCAGAAGCAATGCGCTGCTCATCATGATTCTCAAGGAAATAGAGCATGTGATCACGAATATCGTCAACCTTCTGCCACTCATGTGTTATAGACGAAGCGGAACGTTCACCACATATCACACCACGAATACAATCATACATTCCAACTTTGTCATAGAGATAATCGAATCCTGACTCTACATACATACGATATTGATTAGGATCATAGACCTCACCAATGAATATCATTTCAGGATAACGCTCCTTAACCTGCTGTGTTGCGTATGTCCAAAACTCATGTGGAACCATCTCAGCCATGTCACAGCGGAAACCATCAACACCCTTTGCTGCCCAGAAAAGAAGGATATCAGTCATCTTCTTCCATGTAGAAGGGACAGGATGATAGTGATAACTTCTTCCACCAGCATCACAATAGTCTACACCATAGTTTAGCTTAATGGTCTCATACCAGTCGTTCTGCTGCGGGTGAGAATCGAAACGATCGTTACCAGTACACTTGGCTGGGAACTCATGATAAGCTCAGCACCATGAGCATAAGTATTCTCAACAACTCCAGAAAGGTCAAGCTGTTCGCCCGGACAGTAATAGAAATTGTTCTGAGGGTCAAAGTGCTTACCTGTATCATCACCTTCTCCGAGGTCTTCAACACCCTTTGGCTTAGCAATACTCTTGTATTGACGAGCTACATGATTAGGTACAAAGTCAATGATTATCTTCATACCTTCAGCATGTGTACGAGCAACTAAGGACTCAAACTCTGCCATACGTGCATCCACATCCACCGCAATATCTGGGTCGATATCATAATAATCGGTAATAGCATAAGGCGAACCAGCACGTCCCTTTACGACACGAGGGTTCTGTGTAGGAATGCCAAAGGATGAATAATCAGTACATGTAGCATGACGGATAACTCCTGTATACCAAAGATGAGTGACACCGAGGTCATGAATGTGACGTAACACACCCTCATCGAAGTCATTCATCTTTCCTGCTCCGTTCTCTGCTAAGCTACCATACTCCTTCTTAGTCAGATTCTTATTACCAAAAGTACGGGTGAAGACTTGGTAGATAACTAATTTAGTTTTCATACATATAAAAGAAAGAAAGCCCCTCCTTCGTCCCCTCCCTAATTTAAGGAAGGGGATGGAAGAGGGGTTATTCGCTTAATAATAATGCAGGACTATACACCGTGTGCATTAACGGTCTTGTCGATACGACCGAGCATACCCTGCAAAGCAGTACCAGGTCCGCACTCAACGAACTCTGTAGCACCATCGGCAATCATATTCTGTGCGCTCTTTGTCCAACGTACGCTTGATGTAAGCTGAGCAATGAGGTTCTTCTGAATCTCAGCTGGATCTGTATGTGGCAAAGCATCTACGTTCTGATAAACAGGGCACTTTGGTGCATTGAATGTAGTTGCCTCAATAGCTGCCTGCAACTCATCCTTAGCTGGCTGCATCAATGGAGAGTGGAAAGCACCACCTACCTTCAATGGCAATGCACGCTTAGCACCAGCCGCCTTCATCAACTCGCAAGCCTCATTGATACCCTCTATTGAACCAGAGATAACCAACTGACCTGGACAGTTAAAGTTAGCAGCAACGCAAACCTTACCATCCTTTGAAACAGATGCACAGATTTCCTCAACCTTCTCATCAGCCAACCGATGATTGCTGCCATAGTACCTGGATTCTGCTCACAAGCTTTCTGCATAGCATTAGCACGAGCTGCAACAAGCTTCAAACCGTCTTCGAAACTCAGTGCACCAGCTGCTACAAGTGCAGAGAACTCACCCAAAGAGTGACCTGCTACCATATCTGGCTTGAACTCATCGCCTAAGCAAAGTGCTGAAATAACGCTATGGAGGAATACTGCAGGCTGAGTAACCTTAGTTTCCTTCAACTGCTCGTCTGTACCAGCAAACATAATCTCGGTTATCTTGAAGCCAAGAATCTCGTCAGCCTTATCGAAAAGTTCCTTTGCTAATGGGTTATTGTCATAGAGGTCCTTACCCATACCAACAAACTGAGATCCCTGTCCAGGGAATACAAATGCTTTCATATACTATTGAATTGTTTAATTATTAATATTCTACAGAGTGCAAAGATACAGAAAAGAAAGGAGATAGAAAAGAAACTAAGTAAAAAACACGATGTGCTTTGCATCACTCTAACCTTGTAGAAATAATTTCTTGTTATTTCCACTATGTATTTTGCATCAATAAGATTGTGTGCGTTAGGTTTGTATAAGAATACTTTGGGGTTATAAATTGCCAAAGAACATTCACTTTGTCAGCATTTCCAATGCCATCGACATCCCCTAAGACAAACATTACTTACCCCTTTAAAACCATATAAGTCTTGCCTTTACCTGTTCTTATAATGGATGTTACAAGTTCAGAAAGTCATCCGCACCATCCGTGCGAAGGCTTAGCACGTGTGGTGCGAACGTCAAACACCATTCGTGTTGTTGGTAGATAGCTTACCATACATAAACAAAACGAATGAAAAGAGTTGTATTATCGAAAGGATATAACACCTACTTATTCATATAGTAACCATTACCTTTACATCCAAATGGGCTAAATGAGCAATATAATTACATTATTGAAAAGACATAACAAGGTGGCGACCAGCTAATAAAGCGATAAAGCCTAATGCAAGGGAGGCAATGATATAAAGGGAAGAAATAATAAAACCATCCCCTCCCTTTAATAACGTTGCATGCTCATTCATAAAGGTTGAAAAGGTCGTAAAACCTCCACAGAAACCAGTAGTGAGCATAAGGCGAACAGCAGGACTGACTCCGCCATTATCACTGGATAATGAAGAGAAGATACCTATAAGGAAACAGCCAAGCACGTTGACGACCATTGTTCCCAAAGGAAATGAACCTGCTACAGCAAGTTGTAAATACTTCGAGATAACCATTCGAAGACTGCCACCAACAAAACTTCCAATACCTACTAAAAGAACATCCTTTATCATACTGAACGAACAATTATTTTTGTCTATAAGGCTTAGAAAACCAGATTAAAACCAAATCGAATACCATTCTTTGAGATACCAGGAGCATGTGTATATGTAAGTCGACGAACGTAATCTACCTCCAAAAACTTGAAGATATTATGTACTCCAACAACAAACTCCATGTAAGGGTCGCATGTCATAACACGTGTATCGACAGGGAACTTATACAATTCCGTATCATTAGCATTCTGTGGTAAATATGGGTTATTCTTATCTGTCAAATGTCCCCACATTCCTTTAAAGGCAACATACTCACGCCACTTCAGTTTCTTAATGAGTGGAATACGGTTGAAAATCTTACCCTCTAAGTCCCATGCAAGATTAAACTGTGCATATCGGTCATTAAGGAATTCAAGTCCTTTCATGAGGTTGAATGTTCCTTGATGCTCGAAATAAGACGTGTTCACAGGAGGAGTAATAAGGAATTGGAATGGTACCTTATTCCATTGTGCACCACCTTGTACACGTGTATCAACATGTCCCCAACTTCCTAACCAGAAACGTTTATAGATAGAAACCTCCGTAAGATTAGTATTAAAGTCACTTCCTAAGAAATGCTTAATACCCATTGTATGTTTAATATTAAACTCAGGAGCATCAAGGTTCACTGCCATACGTTGCTGTTTTGAGTTGACATAAGATTGTCCTGGACGATAGTTAAATCCAAGACTGACTTCACTCACACGCAGTTTGTCAACCAGCGTACCATCCATTTTCTCATACACAAGCTTTCCTGTTGGCTTATTACTTTCCGTCCGAAGCTCAAAACTGGTAGCCAATCCATAATCTGTCTCCCACATGAAGTTAATCTTCTGACGATTTACAAAATACATCTGCTCAACCTTTACTGGTCGGAATGTCATGAAGATATTATCCTTATTATGCTTCAAGTACTTGTCTGATGGAGACTCAACATCACTTGTTGATTCGAAAGATATTGTACGGATAGGGAACTCAATAGGCTGATACTCGGGCTTATTAAACGAGTATGTTACCTTTGCACCGTAATAATTACAACGCGACCGTGTACCATAAGCATAGTAACCCTCAAAGAACCAATGAGGATTAAACTTAGCTGTAGTACGGGCAGAGGCACGTAAACGAATGCCATCAACAAAGTTCTTTGAGATAAAAGTATTGACAGGACCAATATCAAACTTACTTGGCTTGTCTTCTGAACCTGTTTCAATGAAGTTCTCTATCAAAGCCTTGGACGCAAACATCACCCATTTGAAATGCTTTGTGCTTGCCATACGCTTGATAAATGAGTCCATTCCAGCCTCACTCTTCGTCAGTTGCGTTGTTCTATGTGCTGCCCAGAAATCATTATCGCGCAATTTAGCATTCGCATCATACGTTACCTTTGCCTTACCCTTAAATAGTTTATCATCAATAGGAGTAAAGGCATAGTTTGTCAGACCCGTTGTTCGGATAACAATAGCATGTTGTAAGAAATCAGTAATCTTAAGTTCAGCAACCATATTATCCGTTGTTAAGGCCCATTCCCCATTGCTTAACTTAGTGTACTCCTGCTCAAATTTCATCGCATCAACGAAGTTCACGCCCGTATTAGCAGGCAGTTGCATATCGCATCTCTTAACATGAAGGGAGCTGTCGTTTAAGACGTAGAGTTCACCTCGGAACCCGAAGTCTTGTTGATTGGCTGGCATAAACTGCAAACGGATACACTTGTCTTGATTAACATAGACCGTATCGTCTATATAGAAATGGTAGAAAGAGATAGCAGTAGAACCTATTGGCGATGGAAAACGTTTCTGAAGGAGATCAATCTGGTCGTCATATAAATTGATATCTTTAAAGAGATCCTTCACAATCGTGTTCATTGCCTCACCAGTCTGTATCAGTTTTGATATTCCCTTAGTAGACTGTCCCAACACAATGTCCTTCATGTCCTTTGGATTCTTGCGATAGATATGTTGCGTAAGGGTCTCATCAACAGAGATAGGGAGAATTAGCTTCTTATTATAAAGGCATGTTTCAACCTGGCTAAGGAGCCAAGGAGCCTTCTTGAAAAAAGAACTTTCAAGGTCATCAGGAGTAAGGTTATTTAGCGCCATAGTCACCTTCTGATACTTATCATACTGATAATAATCATGGTTTTCCAAGTGAGTTTGCTTCTTCGCAGCAATAACTCGCCTCATCAACTCTACTGCTGGATTATCCTTACGTGAATATTTATGACGACGTTTAGCCTTCACAACAATACCCTGCAACTGCTTAGAGTCTGCGATAAGCGTCACTTTCAATTCTCTTGAAGTATGTGCAGTAATCTTAATATTACGTGATTTATAGCCAACAGCAGTGATTGTAAGTTGTTCTCCTACTTTTCTTGCAATAGAGAAATGACCATTCGCATCACTCGAAGCACCTAACTTTAAATTCCGATAGACTGCATTCGCATAAGGAATACTATCTCCTGTTTGCCAATCAACCACATAACATTGAAGTAGCGTACTATCTATCACAGCTGGTTTAGCGGCTATCTTAGCTAATGAATCCATCATTTGCAGCAACGAATCAGTTGCTATTCCCATCGAATCAGCTGCTGTCAACAAGGAATCTTTACCTACAAACGAAGAGTCTTTACCTACAAACGAAGAGTCTTTACCCACCAACAATGAATCAATGTGCATAACATAAGGCTTTGAATTAAAGTACAAAGACTTAAATGTATATGCATGTGCCGAAAATGATACGAATACAAAGAGGATAGCAACTATCACTCTCAACCTTATCATTCTCCGTCCTCCTCTTGTCTTATCAAAGACAGAAGATGTATGATCACGCATGTTTAGCCTCATTAATCTATTCATATTTTACTTTAGTTTTAGATTCATGCAAGACAACTTACTATCGTCATTTTGCATTCAAGCGTCCTCCTATCCCATAAAAGGGCTTGGAGGACTTCTCTGTTAATTGAGGAGATGACTAATCAATCTCCTCATCAGCTTCATATCCACCCATTTCTCGAATGGCATTCTTCAGCATTGTATACTGTTCAAAGAGATTATTGACAGCTTCCTCACCACGAGTGAAATCGTGCATTGGACTCTTGAGGAAGATACTCAAGAAACGCTGAATACCATAACGACCAGCCCTTGCAGCAAGATCAGAGAGCAATGTAAGGTCAAGAAGCAATGGTGCAGCAAGGATGGAATCACGACAAAGGAAATTAATCTTTATCTGCATTGGGTAACCCATCCAGCCAAAGATGTCTATATTATCCCATCCTTCCTTGTCATCATTACGAGGTGGATAATAGTTGATACGCACTTTATGATAGATATTACCATAAGATCGGGCTGCTCATCTGCTCTACAAATAGTCTCAAGTGTCGACAACTTACTTACTTCCTTTGTATGGAAGTTAGCTGGTTCATCAAGAACCAAGCCATCACGATTACCCAAGATGTTCGTTGAGAACCAACCAGCAAGTCCAAGGTTACGTGTCTTAATGATAGGAGCAAAGCCCGACTTAACCAATGTCTGACCAGTCTTAAAGTCCTTACCTGCAATAGGCATACGTGTCTTCTCAGCCAATTCCCACATAGCAGGTATGTCAACCGTTGTATTAGGGGCACCCATGATAAACGGACAACCTTCTGTCAAAGCCGCATAAGCATAACACATAGATGGAGCAATATGCTCTCTATCATCTGACTTCATAGCTGATTCCAATTGCTCAAGCGTCTTGTGGTATGCCTCATCGTATGGTACATAAATCTCGGTAGAAGCTGCCCAGATGACAACAACACGTTCGCAGCCATGCTCTTTCTTAAAGTTCTGAATGTCTTTCTGCAATTCCAGCACCATATCCCAGCGTGTCTTGCAGTCTTTAACATTGTCTCCATCAAGTCGCTTAGCATAGTTTCGGTCGAAAGCTGCCTTCAAAGGCTTGATAGCCATCAGTTCTTCGCGTACAGGTTCGATATCCTTTGCCTTCAACACTTCAGCATATACTGCTGCCTGATAAGCATTCTGAGGATACACATCCCATGTACCAAAGACGATATCATCTAAGTTTGCCAATGGAACAATATCTTTGTAATGAAGATATTTCTTATCAGCTCCGCGCCCAACACGGATCTTATCATATTGAGTCATTGAACCGATAGGCTTCGTAAGACCCTTGCGTGTCATTAACACTCCAGTCATAAAGGTCGTAGCAACAGCGCCGCAACCAACGACCATTATTCCTAATCTGCCTTCTGCAGGCTTTACGTTTGTTTGCTTCATGATTATTACTGCAATATTTTATTAACGCATTATAGTGGCGTATATTGTCTTAATATAGGTTGTAGTTCAACTAAATTCTTAATAATATAATCTGCTACACACGTTGTTGGCTCTTCAGACGTCCACCCTTCGCCTTTTAACCATACAGTATGACAACCAAGTTCATGTGCAGGAAGTATGTCTTTGGTATAGCTATCGCCAATCACAACAACGTTTTCAGGCCTCACTTCCATAGATTTCACAGCTATATTAAATATCTGTGAATCAGGTTTTCGAACACCAACAACAGCACTTTCCGTTATAGTTTCAAAATAAGAAGATAAGCCAAACTCCTCAAGCACAACCGATATATTGCCATAGAAGTTTGTTACCAAGCCTATTCTATAATGCTTCTTTAAGTCCGACAGCACTTTTCTACTCTCTGCTATATTGGCTTTTACCTTGTCATAAATATCATTCAACAGAACTCTTTGCATCCGTTCAGCCTCAACTTTATCTGCCACTAACCAGCCACAGTCTACCAAGTACTCAAACTCTAATTTCAATTTAGACGTTAACATCGAAAGAAATGTGTCGTGTGACTGTATAATAGGCTGCTTTCCTAAGGTACGTTCTGCATGTACATAGGCTTCACGAAACTGCTCTTCGGTCACTAAAATTCCGTTTCTTTTGTATGCATACCAAAGGAACTTTCCCCAGTGACAACCTGCTGTATCAAGCGTACCACCAAAGTCAAAGAGGAGAGTTAACCCTCCCTCCTCATCACATTGAGAAGCGTGTGTTCTCTTTGTTCTTAATGATATATCGTTTAACTCTTTGTTCATTCTAAAATGGTTTAAGCTATAATAGATTATAATAGACTGTTATTCAACACTAAATGATAAGCATTAAAAGTATTTCTTCAACATATATTCAACCCTAATTATAGTCTAAGAAACATATTATTTACTCCTTTGGCATAAGACTTTTACATAAATCTTCGTGCCGTTTGTGCATATAGATGTACAGAAAATTATATAAACTAACCTCAAACACAAAGTATATCCACGGACAATTCATCAAGCAAGTGACATAGATAAGGATAGCACGACTATTAAACGATAGGAAGTTTGTAAACGGCATCAGCGGTCTACTACCTGCCAAAAAGCAGTCTTTGAGTTCCTGTGGTACCTTATCTATACTTCCATACTTCTCTATCAATGCCGCATGAAACTTCTGAAAAGCAGGAGTTCTACGCTCCTGACTCTTACAATAACGTTGATAATTACTATGAAAAGCACGGTCCCAAAAGACTCCCTTCTTTCCTTTCAAGCTTTCAACAATAGCATGTTCGCGTTCGTACGAGTCAAGTTCTGACCCTTCTTTACCTTTCAAGAAATAAAGATGAATCTGTCGATAATAGTCGCTCAATGAACTTTGTGGGGAGTGACATAACAAACTTGCAATGGCTGCCAAGGCTAATCCCCATAAGCCCCACACCTCTGATGTACCGGGTATTGGCTGATACCAGAGTCGTAAGACAATAGCAAGATAGATTGAGAAAAACCACACATCACCTGCAAATCCATCTAAACAGCGACCCTTCATAGACTGTTGACGAGTAAGCCTTGCCAGCTGTCCGTCTGTTGAATCACAAAAGTTTGCCAACATCAAGAGGACAATTCCGATGATATTATGCAAGGTATCTGTAAAGAAAAACATTACACCCGCACCAATTCCAAGGAAGATAGAAAGAATGGTAATAGTATTAGGTGTAACACCCAAGCGATGCCAGAACAGGGCAAATGCCAAACCTATGGGACGAGTAAAATAAATATCAAGCCATTCTTCCGTATCCATAGACTTGAAAGAGGCACGAAGTAGACTGAAAAATCCCATCTTACTTTCTTGCCCTTCGCCTAAATAGGGCGAAGAGGGCTGAGCTGCAAAATGAGCGTTGTCCCTTGTTTGCTGAGCAGATGCTCTATTATTTTGTTCTTCTTTTGTCATTGTATTCTGATTATTTATAAACCATTCGAGTTGAGGAATAATTGACTATCAATCAACTACGACTATTCATATCGTCCTTACACTTCTCGTTTAAGGAGGTTTTACGAGAAGCCTCAACCTTCTGTTTCATCCGTCCAACGATAGCTTTGCCGCTTCTTCCCTACATCTTGAGAAACTGGGGAAGTCATTAAAATCAATGATAACATAACTGCCGTCTTCCCTTACTATCGCATCACCACCATAAATAGGCGTCTGTAATAAACAAGCTAACTTCTCCGCATCAGCCTGTAAGTTAGAAGATGAAAATGAATAATACTGTGGTTTACCATTCCTTTCTTCATCACCAAACTTTGTTTCAGTATCATCACCTGAATAATAATAACGGAAAAAGCCAGTACCTTCAACACCATAAAACTTCACAACGTCACCTTTTACGTGTGCTTGCGTCACAACATCTGTGATACCACGCTGCATAAAGGTTGATTTTATCTTTTCGACTTCTGACCAATCATGACAGAAACAGACGTCTTCTTTGCTTTGAGCGGTAGTATCAGCACGCTTTACCCAATACCCATCATCACCCTTATCAGGTGGCAATGGGAGATAGTTTTCACGCATCACCTTATCTACATTACTCCTTTGACAAGCCCGAACTCCAACCGATGGGTTAAGAACTCGTATGCCACTCTGCTCCAACTGCTCAAGACTGTCTAACGCTTTTGGACTGCGAGCCATAGAAATAATTTGGTAATACGCATTTACAGAGCCTACCGATTCAGCTGAAATTAACTGATTATAAGTACTAAAGTTTTCAACGAATTTACCTTCACCAATTATCTTAGCATCGTCAAGAAGCAACCAACCTCTTGCAAGATAGCTAAGTCTTTCTCCTCAGAATTAGGTGAATAGCAGGCTGCACGTTGTATCAACAGGGTTTTCCCCTTACAACAAGAAGATAAGTTATTTACTCCTTCATCAGCCTTTCTTATATCATCTATATGGTCAATATCAAACACCTTTGTCAGCGGATAAGCTTCTATTCGCAAGCCAGCTGCAACCAATGCACGCTGAAAATTACGCATCCGACTCTCACCTTTCTCTATACAAGCTTCAAGAATATTAAGCGAGGGAGCTGTCAAACCATATATACCTGCAGAAATAAAGCGAGAATCGGCTTGAGGTGTATCATAATAACCATTAATACGCATGACATTGTCAACACCTACATAAAGTGGTTTTTCATCATCAATATAGTCTGTAACACCCATCAAAGCGTCTGTACCCTGTGCTATCTTATTTTGAAAGGATAAAACATAATCATGAAACTCACTCTCGTCAAAGATTGTATCGACTGTTGTTAGGATGAAAGGCTCATCACGAAGGAAATGGCGCAACTCATAAAAACTATGCATTGAGCTCGGAGTTGATTTTACAACAAATCGCAGAGGGACTGGCAATCCATTCAATCCTTTGTCTTGTATCATCTTCAGATGGCTTGCCACATCAGACATCTGCTCATTACAGATAACAATAATCTCCGTGGCATTATTTCCCATGAAAATCCTTATTAATCTGTCTATGAGCCGTTCTCCCCTTACCTTCACCAATGGTTTGGGTTCGGTGACACCTTCTTGAGCCAGTCGTGAACCGTCGCCAGCTGCAATAATTGCGAATTTCATCCCTGCAAAGATACATAATTCTAAGGAGATAAGCCCCTTTCTCTGTAACGTTTTTCTACTAAAAGATAAACCAAAAGAAGCTTTTTAGGCTCTTTACCTACCCTACCTCAATAGTTATAATACAAAACTGATAAGTAAAGCTGATAAAGAAACCCATATTAAACAACAATTAGCTGCAAGAAATTTTATTACAAAAACAAAGGGCTGAAAGGCTTTAAAACCTGTCAAAATATACTGTTTGTAAGACTGTTGTAAACCAAAGACTATCAGACTGTTACAAAACCGCAAACTAAAAGGCGCTTAATTGGACTTTAAAAGGGCGTTACTTAGACTCCAAAAGGGCACCTTTTGCAAGCCTATTAGGCGTCTTCTTGAAGCCAAAAGAGCATATCTTACTTATAAAGGGAATGAAAAAAATCATGACAAAACAATAACAAATTGGATTCTAAACAACGATATCTAAGTTAACACTCGACTAAAAAAATAGAATAGCAATAGATTCTTAAAATAAAAAAATAACATGCTGGAATAAAAAAATAGAGGAAATAGCGTTTTAGACATAAAGAATATAAAAAAATAGTAGAAAACCTGAACAAAAAAACAATGCGTTTAGAGGTCATTATTGTTAATTTTAATGTTAAAAGCGCGAACAATCTAAATAAAAAAATTTGCTTGATTGAATATTATATTCTATCTTTGCATATATAAAAATTAGAGGATGATAACAACAACATAACACAGATTGTTCAAGACTAAAAAGATACCAATCCTCTATAGATATTCACAAGCCAAGTTGAGATTTAATTTGACTTGTATGAGATGAAAAGAGGTTATAAAAAACTATTTTACTAAAGACATCAAAAAGCAATATATAGCTACTTAGTTGCGTTAACCACGCAAGGATAATTCACGCAAATAAGAGCACGAAATACATAGGTTAGTTTTTTTAAGGTGAAGGATAACAAAAATTGTCATGGGTCCCACTCTATCTCATGTTGGGATTTCGAAGACATTCAGCCAGTCCTGATTTCACGTCGGTGAAATCAGGATTTTTATTTGAAATATTTTTGTTTTATCCGTTAAAGTGCCTATATTTGTAGTCATATATGTTTAAAGATAAATACAAGCGAATAAGTTGTATGTTGCTCTTTTTCCTCATAGTAGGAAGAACTATGGCACAACAGCCCTTGACCTTTGAGTTGGAACGTGTCAGCGACTCACTTTCATGGCTTTGTTTATATTCTAAGACAGAAAGCAAGACGGCACTGAAAAGACCAGAGAAGAATAAAAAAAGCAGAACAGCTATTGCGAAATGGCGGCTTCCCTACCCTGTTTATCGACTCGTAACAGGCGATATTAATGGAGATGGAAAGGACGAAGCAATCGTTGGGGTTATCAAACCGACTCGCTTCTATCCACAACCTGCACGCCGCCTCTTCATCTTTAAGCAAATAAATGGTAAAATACGCCCCATGTGGATGGGGTCGCGAATGGGTGGAATACTATGCGATTTTCGTTTTATTGAACCATACGTACGTACATTGCAAGCAACCACCGATAACAAATATGTTGTCGCAGACTATGTTTGGGACGACTTTGGGCTCTCTTTCGTGCGCTTTTTAACTGAAGCGATTAACCACGAAGAAGCCCTAAAACGATTTATTTCGAACGAATAAAACTAAAATATAACAATTTAAACCCAAACAAGATGAAACACAATCCCTATTACAAGCGAATGCAAAAGAACGCATCCAGAACTGTAGCTATTGCATTACTAATCTTGTTATTCTCACCTACTGCGTGGTCACAAAGTGAAAAGACAGATGGCAGCAGAGGTGATGCCTATATTGAACGTACAGAGGAAAAGAAGACTCCTCTTATTCTTCCTGGTGCTGGGAAAGTCAATATTGAAAAATTGAAGGGTAAGATTGATACGCAGATGGATATCTCTAAACTCAATCTTGTAGAACTACGTGCAATCAGAAACGCCTTTGCTGCAAGGCAGGGATACCCTTTCAAGGATGCAACCTTACGTGCATTATACAATACAACAACATGGTATAACGATGCACTTTGGGATGTCTCTGAAAAAGAAGAGACCACTGGTAAGAAGTTCTCACCACGTTATACGAAAGAACAACTTGCCTTTACAGAGCGCATCCGTGCACGAGAAGCTGAATTACGAAAGCTGAACTTTAAACCAGCGAACAGTAAGGACGTGGTGAATATGAAGAATCTTATCAACCCATTCCAGCTGAAAGAGTTTGACCCAAAGCTATATAGCATGTTGGGACAGAATGGTTTTGCTATCGTTCCTGCCGAACATAATCAGCTTTTCCACGTATATGAGAAGAACGATTATGCTGATTTCCCGAGCTTCGTTACCACCGATCTATATCTACAACTTTTCCACCTCTATTTTGATTGTGTTCTACGCGATGTAGAGGAGAAGCACTTAGACTCCCTGATGATTGTCTTTTCTTCCAAAATGGGAGCAGAGATGAAGACGCTTACAAGCAGTCAGAATGCAGAAATAAAGGCTGCAGCGGAATATGGTCAGGCATGGTTTGCAGTCGCATCTTGGCTCTTTAGTCATGATAAAGCACCAAAAATCAATAGCTACACTGAATGCCCCAGAAGCATACAAGAAGATGGTAATGGAAGAAATCACTAAGTCTTTCGAGGCTGAAAAATGGATATTCTGAGATGCTTGAATATGACTCTCAGACAGGAATGTTTGCTTATTCGCTCTTCCGTCCACGTGGTCACTATACCCGTTCTAAGGTTTGTAGTCGTTACTTCCGTGGTATGATGTGGTTGCAAACAGCCCATTTTGGTACGGACAAACCTGCTAAGATGAAGCAGATTGCACTTATTGCCAATGTCTTCAACCAACAACCAAAAGCTCAAAACCATATACGACAAGGTAAGTGAACCAATCACTTATCTTATGGGAACACCTGATAATGTTACCCTCATACAGGTTGCAGAACTTGTTAAGAAGATGAACTTACCTATAGAAAAGCTATTATCTTCAAATAAAGACATGGGTAAACTGACAGCAAACATTGAAGCAATAGCAAAGAAACAGACACGTATCGAGTTGAAGAAAACACATGGAACCAAATATGTTGTAGATATTATGCCACAGCGTTATCAACCTGATGCAGAGGCATTGATAGCTACTACGGATCAAGATAACCCTATCTCTCTCCGCCCATGTCCAAAGGGACTCGACTGGATGGCTGTCATGGGATTGCCAGGTGCCGAACGTATTCTCATGGACGAGCTGAAAGAAGCACAGAAATGGAAGGATTTTCCAAAGGCATTAACCACTGCTCGTAAGAAAGTTGCTAATACTCCTTGGGAGGCTTGTGTAGCAAATCAATGGATGTACACGCTCCAGTCATTAGGTGACACCGCACAGTCGCTTCCTTATTTCATGCAGACACCACAGTGGCAGAAGAAGAATTTGAACACAGCACTTGCTTCTTGGGCTGAATTAAAGCATGATGCTATCCTCTATGCAAAGCAGCCTATGGTGGCAGAGTGTGGCTCTGGAGGTCCAGAACCACCTGTCGTAAAGGGTTATGTTGAGCCTAACGTGAAGTTCTGGGAGAAAGCTATTGCACTTGTAACAAAAATGGATAAAGTTCTCACCACTTACAATTTACAGACTGAAAAGGCAAAGGCTGTATATGAACGAATAAAGGAAATGGCTGAATTCTGCCGTGACATCAGTATAAAAGAACTGAATGGTGGAAAGATAACTGACGAGGAATACAACCAGATTGAAATCATTGGTTCGACTGTGGAGAACATCTCTTTGGAGCTTGTCAGCGAGGACAATCAGATGTTGCAGGGATGGTCTGATGTGGTGAGTACCGACAAGAAGGTCGCAGTTGTTGCTGATGTTTTCACTGCTGGAGGCGAGAATGTTGCCATAGATGATAAGTGTGTGCTATATGAAGGAGTTGGTCCTGCTTACGAAATATACGTAGTAGTTGAGATAGACGGCTCCCTTTACCTTACACGTGGCTCCGTCTTCTCTTACCGTGAGTTTACAAGATTGATGTCAGACCCACGCATGACGGACGAAGAATGGCAAGAGGAATTAAAGAAGTCACCAACAGGTGGAACGCCATCATGGATGAAAGAGATTATAGCTCCTGTAAAGGGAATGAGTGCTGATGATGAAGAGACATTCTATAGTTCGGGCTGTTAAAGTTATTATATGCTTATTAACTCCTATCCTACTATCTTTCAGCGGGATAGGAGTTAATGATATAGACAAAAAGAAGTCTACTTCTAAAGAGGTAGACGACACATTACGTATCGTTATTACAGGTGACCTTCTACTTGACAGAGGGGTAAGACAGAAGATTGACATGGCAGGAGTCGATGCTCTTTTTTCATCTGGCATCGACTCGTTGTTCCAATCTTCCAACTATGTAATTGCCAACTTAGAGTGTCCAGTGACCAAAATAAGAGAACGAGTGTTCAAACGTTTCATCTTTAGAGGCGAACCCGAATGGTTGCCTACATTATGTCGTCATGGCATAACACACCTCAACTTAGCCAATAATCATAGTATTGACCAAGGAAGAAGAGGACTTTTAGACACACAAGAACAGATTAAAAAAGCAGGAATGATACCTATCGGGGCTGGTAAGAATATGGAGGAAGCAGCAGAACCAGTACTCATTTCTACAAATCCACGCCATGTTTGGGTAGTTTCATCCCTACGTTTACCCTTAGAAAACTTCCTCTATCTTCCTCAAAAACCTTGTGTTAGTCAGGAGAGTATAGATAGTCTTATCATGCGAGTTAAACGCTTACGAGCCACAGATAAGAATTGTTATATTCTCCTTATACTACATTGGGGATGGGAACACCACTTCAGAGCCACTCCACAGCAGCGTGAAGATGCACACAAACTAATAGATGCAGGGGCTGATGCTATTGTTGGTCACCATAGTCATACACTCCAAACAATAGAGACATATCGAGGAAAACCAATCTATTATGGTATTGGAAACTTTATCTTTGACCAAAGAAAACCGATGAATTCACGGGCTTGTCTTGTGGAGTTAAGCATCACTGCAGAGAAGTGTAAAGCAAAGGCTTTACCTATAGAAATCAAGAACTGCACACCCTACCTTAGTAAATAGCGTTTTTAATTTGTGCTTATTTCTCACTTTTGGATAACTTTTCAGCGAAAAAGTTTGGAAGTTTACGTTTAAGTATATACTTTTGCAGCAGGTCTGAGGGTATGGCTTTGAACAAAGCTATACCATAAAGCAAAATGAAAAAGTAAACACAATATGAAGCGACAAGGACAAGCACTATCGTTAAAGAATCTAACAAAAAGCAATGTGTGGGACATTCAGGAAACGATGTCTTCCGCCTTTGGGCACAAGCAGAACGTGACGCCGATTTAAGGGATAATGAGCGTCATTATATTGATGTAATCAAAAGTGCCTTTACCATAGAAGAAGTTAAGGTTGATAAGCCTGAAGTTATCAAGAAATACGAAGAACGTGGCTGCCAAGTTGGTCAAGTTAGACTTGATGAGGGTACCACTGTAAAATGGGCTTTAAAGAAAAAATCAATCCAACGTATTACTGATTTAACTTGGGAAAATATCCATCATATATCAGCTCAGAAGCTAATTGAGGTTCTTGAGCGTAACTTTGGCGGTGGTTGGGAGAGCCTTCCACAGAGCGTACAGGATATTATCTTAAGTGGATTTGATATAAGTACAACTACGCTTCCGACCGCTCGTCTGAAGAAACCAGGTGGTCTTTATGAGAAGAAAGTCGCTGATGGCTTCGAAGTTCTTGAGATTTCAAAGGGCTCATGGACAGAAGCTATCTTTGCTAAGGAAAAGCCAATTTCAAACGTACCTACTACTAAACTTTCATCATTTGATGAGATTGGAGAAGAAGAAAACTTGAAGGATTTGGATGATGAAGACGAAATGATGCCTGAAGAAGAAAGAGGTACAGACGATGAGGACGATGAGGATTTCGATGAGGACAAGCTCACTGAAGAAAGCTATCGTACCACATTCGACACCAACCCAGAGGATTTGGAAATGCAAGCCGATGAGGTTGGAGAGGATGTCGACTTCTAAACAAACATAATAAAAATAGTAAGTGATTAACTAAATCACTATAAGAAAAGACCCAATCATTTGATGATGATTGGGTCTTTTCTTGTTTTCTAAGATTAATCTTGTACACGTTTTCTTACCTAATTCGCATTACCGAGCAACGAATAGCCACTAACGCGAGACGTTTGTTTTAGTGCTTTTTAGCCTTCTGAGCCAAAGCCTGACGACGAGCATTCTGAATCTCGAGGAAACGAGCATCCATACTGCTGTCAAACTCTTGGTTCTTAATAATGAGCCTATCCATAAATGTATGTTATCTTAAATACTTAATCGTATGCAAAGATACGTTTTTCTAAGTAATCATAACAAATTTATACGAACTTTTTTGAAATCTTTTTAGTTACTTTTTGACCATAGTCAATACTATTGACTTACATCAAGCATCCACATATTATATTGCAAACAAGACTAAAAAAGTTGGCTATGTCAAATATCTTTCCTACCTTTGCACTGAATTCATAAAGAAAAATAAGTAATAACCGCAGAACCAAAGGGGTTCCGCACAAAAGAAGAAAGGATAACATTATGTTGACATTTGGTATTGTTACTATCGTTGCAGCAGTAATTGCAGAGGCATTGATTGTTTCAAAGAAGATTAATCTTGATTAGTAATTATCAAGTAACCAAAAGACCAGAAATTAAATCGTAAGCTGTTGAAATCGATTAACAGCAGACAAATAAAAAAGAAAAGCCGATGCGCCAAATGGTGTGTCGGCTTTTTCTATGGGTAATATTACTCTTATCTAATGATTATCTTCTCTCAATTCTACACCCTATTCTATCGTATTTTGCCCTCAATATCATTGGTGTCATCCATCCGCACATGTCGTGCTAAGCATGCGGACATATGGTGCTAAGCATCCGCACCACATGTGCGAAGCAGCAATATGCCATTTGAAAAGTAGCTATACGTTGGTAGAGAATAGGAAAAAAGACTGTAATAGTTCTTCTAACAAAACATTATAAAGCCTTAAAAAGAAGACATCCTTACTTTAGCTTATTGATAAAAGAGTAGTTTTTCTACTATCACTTTATACTAAAGGATATTAAGATCAGCAAGCGCTTTCTGTGCTATAGTATCGAAGTCTTCTCCTAATTCGCAGAAACTTAGAACACAATTATATGCAGCATGTCTCAGTGGTAGGCTCTCACCAGCTAACGTTGTGTGTGCCTGATCAAGGAACTCATTAATCCCTCGCTCATTAGGTTCCATACCACGAGCAAACAAACGAGCAAGCAACTGATAGCCACAAAGCTGATACATATCACGGTTTGAAGCTATCCACTTGTATGCCAAAGCTGGTGCGAAGTCAAGATACTGAAGAAGATTAAAAGCCAATAACTCAGCCATTTCTTGTGTACGAAGGCGTTCCATCCATACTTCCACAAGGTCTTCATCCATTTTCTCAGCTGGCATAATAAGCGTAGCCAGTACCTGACACTCACGAATATCCTCTTTCCATAGTTCTATAGCGAGTTCATAATCCTTACCATATTCAGCTGCCATCTTCTGCAAATCAGGGATTGGTACTCCCCAGTTTATCTTATACGTAACACCCTTTGACGCATAGAGTGCGATGCAACTCCATTCATCAAGAGGCGGAAAGACTGTTTAATCTCTTTCAGTTTCTCGTGTATCTGTTCGTTCATTATCCTATTAATCTATATAAATTGATAAATTCTATTATGGCTTTTCTATACCACAACAGTTTAATTATTAAGTATTTGAGCACCTATTGATAGTTGATATTAACCAACTAAACTCAGCATTAAGAAGCAGTCAGTTTCTGAAATACCATACATCTCCAATGTGTCGGCATCACTACGGAACTCTTCTAATAATTGTTCAGTACTCTTTCCACTCTTTACCATCCATTCACGGAACAATTCAACAGCACGTTGAACATTACCCATAGCCCACTGACAATAGCCTGCATTCAGATAATCCTCATGCGCTGGAGTTGATGTTAACAGCGTGTCATACAACAGTGAAGCCTTATCAAGACTATTATCCGACAGCATTGCCCATGCAAGAACACGCTTCACATTCATGTCTTCCGGATATTGATAGTCAAGACGGAATAACTCTTCACGCACCTCGCTTGTCCTACCTAACTTCAAAAGAGCAACACAACGATTCATTGTGTAATTCTTATGACCTGGTTCTAATTTCAGCAACTCAGTATACACCTCTTCTGCTGTCTTATAATCCTCTGCGTCAAGTGCTGCCCTCGCCTTTCCCTTCAGTGCCCACTGGTTATCAGGCTCAGTCTTCAACGCATAGTCGAAGAACTGATAAGCAAACTCAGCCTTACCCATATGGATATTTGTATAGCCCATTAAGATGGCATATCGTGGGTCTGCACTCTGGAAAGTAGTGAGCAATTCTGCAAGTTCCGTCATCTGCTGATGCTTATACAAGTGTGAAGCCAAGCGCAACTTGACATCATCGAGCCCTGTACCCATGAAGGATTTATACGTAAAGAAGAAGGTATCAGCAACAAAGTCACCCTTACCATTATCCTCAAATGGATTAATAAAGTCATTAGCTGTATGATAAAGACGGAAGAAACGGTAAAGGTCTTGTAAGTAGGTACGACGAATACTGATAGCATCTTCCACATCATCACTTTCTGCCAATGGTCCTAACATTGCATCAGAACCTATTACCTCCTTAATATCAGATGGTAACTGATTGATGATTTGTTCTAAAGCAAAAGCAAAAGAGTATCTATCCGACTCACAGAAATTACTTCTTTCCATGAGAGTATTTAAGAACTTCGTGTCGCCTAATTTACTTATCACAGGGCGTAAAGCAGGGTGATTCAAGTAGAAAGGAGTAAACCAATTCACCATATCATTGAAGAAAGGGAATCGTTTCATCTGACTGAAACCGCCAAAATAGATATCAGAGCCTTGCTTCTGCATATCCATCATCTTGCGTACCTTCTCTTCCATCTGCTCCATGCGCTTCTCATCAGCATCTTGGTGGAGGATACTCTCTATCGCATCTTCTTCCTTTTCCATAATACCAAGACGCCCGATTGTCAGATTAGAGTTGCGCATGATATCAGGCATAATATCACGTTGAATCTTGTCATTATCCTTCTCAGCATCCTTACTATAGAAACTGAATCTGTAAAGTCAGTAATTCACGAGTGATGATAGGGTTCTCACAGAGTTCACGTATCAACGCATCCTGCTCCGGGAAGATATCCATTCCTTCGAAGACTGCCAACACCCAGCCCACCAATGCACGCTGTCTTACATGTTCGTCTGTAGCTTTCTGATATACATTGACAAGTGTTTTGAACTTATTAATATCAAACTGATTCATTGCACCAAGGCTAATTGCACTTACAATTACCTGCTGATCAGTTGACATAACAGTAGGAGAAAGGAGCAACTCTGTATAGAATTTACAATCATCATCAGTCCATTGACACGATGTCCATAAGGCACTAAAAAGACGATTCATAAACGATTGGTGACGATCATATAACTCAGTACTCTTCTGTTCTCTTGTTTCTTCTGGTTGAAGTGAGAGCATAGCGATGTCTGAAACAAATGATTCTAACACCGTACGAACGAAGTCATGGCTGGTATTCAGGTGGTCAATTACCCTAAAAGAGTTAACGTATGCACTAACATTCTTGCAGCGCCAGCTAATCTCAAGGTCGGCTGCAACACGGTAAAGTCGCTGCAACAATGTGCTGTAGAGTGATTCACGATGACTATCTGAGAAGCCCCTTCCCATATAGTCTACCATCAACTGATAATCAGTTTTGATAGCTTCAAACTCACTGTGTCCCATAAGTGATGGACGCTGAACATAAAGTTGCTCTAATACCTCAATGGCATTACTCAACCTTCTGTCCATTAAACAGTTTATAGCCTTGCTAAGAATCTCCTCTACATTCACTTCCCTACTCCTTTATATGATTACTATTCAGTTCTTACTTACTAACCTTACCACTGCTAAGAAAGTTGCGTGCCATGAGCAAGTCTGCCTTACGTGGTGGTCCAATCTTCGTATATTTGATATCAGGTAATGCACGTACAACAGATTCATCAACCTTCATATACTTCTGAATCAAGGCAGAATAATACTTCACACCATTCTTATTGATTTGCTCTACAGCCTTATCATAAGCCGCTGCAAAGGCTGCTTCTTCATCTTGACGACGCACTTTATCCATTATAGCCACCACACCAAGGTGTACACCAGCATCTTCCGAATTAAAAAGGGAATTATTATCTGCTGATAAAGCCTTTGTTATCTGTGGTTCAGCAAACCAGTAAGCATCAATCTCATGGTTCTGCAACATGGCAAGTCTCACCAGTACATCATTAACCTGTACACGAAAGACTTGATACTTAGGCTTTGCCTTCTTCACCGCCATATCAGTCAGAAGGTCAGTTCCAGAGAAACGAGTCATAGCAACAATCTTATCACTTAGGTCAGAGAGTTGCTTCAACTTCGAATCCTTGTCAGCAATCAGTTGCCAATTAAGATTCGTATCTGTCAGATAGTGCATCAGCACCTTGTTTCTATGTTTCAGTCTTTCTGTACGGACAAGGTCACTGAATGCAGCTTGTACACTTCCTCCTATCATAGCCGTATCACAATCCATCTGCGCATTAAACCTACAAAGTCTAATGTCAACCTTCGCTGTATCGTATAACAAGCTATCCTTCAATAGATACGCCGGAAGGCAATCCATCGTAGGCATCACAGCTATTTTATAAGCTTTCTGATAAGCTTCACGCTCAGCCAACTTCTGTGCCTGACGTTCAGCTTGCAGCTCCTTGTCGCTCTTACCGCAGCTGACAAAGGTAAGCACAGCCAGTATGAGCAGGTAATTAATACGTTTCATATAGTTGCAAAATTAAGAATAAATTTTGTAACTAAGAAAAATCTTATTACTTTTGTCTTACTTATGGCAAAGGACAAGATAGCTTTCGTCTGCAGTAATTGTGGACAAGAAAGTCCAAAATGGATTGGTAAATGCCCCAACTGTGGGCAGTGGAACACATTCAAAGAGTTCCGTATCGCTGCTGATACGGGTTCACAAGCTGCACGCAATGCCGCAACAACATTGCGCAATGCGGCTTCTGGCGGCTCTGTTTCGGCTTTAGCAAATAAGCCACAGCGTCTCCGTGACATTTCATCTCATGATGACCCACGCATAGACATGCACGATGGTGAACTTAACCGTGTGTTAGGTGGCGGCTTGGTACCGGGTAGTATCGTACTACTTGGTGGCGAACCTGGTATTGGTAAGAGTACGCTGACACTGCAGACAATACTCCACATGACGCAACGTGTACTCTATGTCAGCGGTGAGGAAAGTCCTCATCAGATAAAGATGCGTGCCGAACGTATTTCCAAAGATATTGCAGAAACATCATTATCTTGTCGGAAACATCCTTAGAACATATCTTTGAGCATATTCGTGACGTACAGCCAGAGCTTGTTGTGATAGACTCTATCCAGACTATCTCAACAGAAGACGTTGACAGTAGTCCTGGAAGCATTACTCAAGTGCGTGAATGTGCATCAGCTCTTCTACGCTTTGCAAAGACAAGTGGCGTTCCTGTGATTCTCATTGGACATATCAATAAAGAGGGAAGCATTGCTGGACCAAAGATATTAGAGCATATTGTTGACACCGTAATTCAGTTTGAAGGCGACCAACATTATATGTATCGAATCCTCCGAAGCATTAAACCGCTTTGGTTCTACTTCAGAACTCGGTATTTACGAGATGGAACAGCAGGGACTTCGTGAGGTTAGCAACCCTTCCGAACTTCTACTTACCGAAGATCATGAGGGATTATCGGGCGTTGCTATCTCAAGTACTATTGAAGGCGCACGTCCTTTCCTTGTTGAAACACAGGCACTTGTATCATCAGCTGCCTATGGAACTCCACAGCGTTCAGCCACAGGTTTCGACCAAAGACGCCTTAACATGCTCCTCGCTGTATTAGAGAAACGTGTCGGTTTTAAGCTGATGCAGAAGGATGTCTTCCTGAACATTGCAGGTGGTTTACGTGTGACAGACATGGCGATGGACCTCAGTGTCATTGCAGCCGTACTTTCATCGAATGTTGACACACCAATAGAACAAGGCTGGTGTATGTGTGGTGAGGTCGGATTGAGTGGCGAAGTACGTCCTATCAGCCGTATTGAGCAGCGCATTGCAGAAGCTGAGAAATTAGGTTTTAGCCATATCATTATTCCAAAGTATAACCTTTCAGGACTTACAGGTAAGTACAATATACAACTTCACCCCGTAAGAAAGGTTGAAGAAGCACTTAGAGCATTGTTTGGCTAAAACGAAAATGAATACTTTGAGACGAACTCTCACAATACACAACATCTCGTTTTTGTAATAAAAATTCAGCACCCAATATTCTTAGTGGTGCTTAATTGGACTTGAATTAAGGCTTAATTGGCTTTCAAAAGACGCCCTTTTGAGGTCTAACTAACGCCCTTTTGAAGTCCAATTAAGCACCTTTTCGAATAGACACTTATAACTCCTTTATAACAAAAGAGTTACAAAGACGTTCAAAGTGGCGTTATTTTACTGTTTCTTTGAGTAAAACACAAGGGAATGATGTAAAGATAATTCAGCATGCAATAAACGCAAATTAAGGGCTATTTAAAGAATAAAACCATCCGAACAGATACAAACAAAAAAGGCAGTAGCTGACGGAATAAACCATTGCTACTGCCTTTAATATTTCTTTTAATACTATTGCTTTAGAACTTAGCCATCTTGATAGCATCAATCGCACATTCATCACCCTTGTTTCCAAGTCTGCCACCACTGCGATCCTTAGCCTGCTGGAGGTCATTGGTTGTCAGAAGACCATAGATAACAGGAATATTTTGTGATGCGTTGAGATGAGCTATTCCGTATGTCACCCCCTCACAGATATAGTCAAAATGAGGTGTTTCACCGCGGATAACACTTCCAAGAATAATAACAGCATCGAAACCGTCATTCTTAGTCATCATCTGTGCACCATAAATGAGTTCAAAGCTACCAGGAACAGTCTTAATATGAATATTCTCTGGAATAGCACCATGCTTCTCGAGTGTCTTTACAGCACCATCAAGCAAGGCACCAGTAATCTCCGGATTCCACTCAGCTACAACGATACCAAAGCACATGTTACTTGCATCTGGTACACTCTGCGCATCGTAGTCGGATAAATGATGAAGTTCTGTTGCCATGTTTGCTTAGTTAGAAGCACGCTCAATATACTTATCAATATCCTGATAGATAGGAGAGTTGACGTAAGTCTTCTTGATATCCTTGTAAATCTCAAGTGCTTCAGCCTTCTTACCTTCGCTCTCGAGGAGGACACCAGCCTTGCGCAATGCTAATGGAGCAATAGTGAGATTGGTGTTATCAGCAGCCTCAGAGTTAGCCATCTTCGCAGCTTTCTTGAAGCACTCAACAGCCTTATCATTTTGGTCGTTGTTAGCATAGATATCACCAAGTGCCATCTGAGAAGCTGGACTAATCATCTCGTCGTCGCTTGTGCTAAACTTCTCTGCGTTCTCCAACGCCTTTGCCCAGTTTGGCTTAGCCTGATGTGCATAGCAAAGTGCAACATAAAGGTTTGCAAGGTTGCCAGCATCAGTGCTGCTATAGTCACTCTGAACCTTCTGGAAACCAGCGAGAGCCTGGTCATACTGCTGACTGTTGAAGAGTGTCTGACTCTTAGCCAACTCAGTACTTGCCTCTGCCTCACGTGGAGCAGAAATGTAGTTTTTGTAAAGGATAAAGCCAGCTACAACCACTACGATAGCAACGATAGCGATAATGAAAGGCTTCTTGTACTTCAAGAACGTAGCCTCTGATTTGTTAAGGGTATCTTCGTATGTACCCTGTTCTTTGTTGTTTACCATTTTTACGTTATGATGTTTTTATTTTATTCTAAACTGTAAGGTGCGCATTATAGCGGGACAAAATTAATCAAAAAGTCGCATATATTGAAATTTATCAACGACTTTTTTCTTTTATTGAACGGAAATGAGTTAACTTTGCAGAGAATGGAAAGGAATAATATAGCGTTTAAAGGTTAATCGGATTAACTCTACTTTTTATTCTCTTAACAGAGGAGGAGCTGTCTCTTTACAGTTCTTTTAGTCATAAGGAGTATTCATTCACATTCATCTCCTTAACATTCAAGCAATAAAATAAGACAATGCAATTAGAGAAACTATCCATTATCAACTATAAGAATATTCAGGCGGCAACATTAAATTTGTCGGCTAAGCTTAATTGTTTTATTGGACATAATGGTGAGGGAAAGACTAATCTGCTTGATGCAGTCTATTATCTTTCGTTCTGTAAGAGTGCTTTTAATCCAAAGGACTCGGAAGTGATGCGCCATGATGCAGACTACTTTGTACTGGAAGGTGATTACTGTACGGATGCTGGTGAGCATGAACAGGTGTACTGCGGTATGAAGCGTGGCTCAAAGAAGCATTTTAAACGCAATAAGAAAGAATATAAACGACTGTCACAGCATATCGGACTGGTGCCATTGATTTTTGTTTCTCCAGCTGATGCGACCCTTATTGAAGGAGGAAGTGAGGAGCGAAGAAAGCTGATGGATGTGGTTATCTCACAATACGACACACCTTATATAGAATCGCTCAGCCGATATAATAAGGCTTTACAACAGCGTAATAGCTTGCTGAAGCAAGAGGAAGAACCAGATGCTACTCTTCTGGAACTACTTGAGATGCAGATGGCAGAGCATGGTGAAGCAGTATATAAGAAGCGAGCTGCCTTCGTAGAGGAACTTACCCCTGTTTTCCAACGTATCTATCAGACTATCTGTAGTGAGCGAGAACAGGTATCACTCGAATATGTTTCGCATTGTCAACGTGGCAATTTGTTAGACGTTATTCAGCGTGATCGAGCAAAAGACCGTATTATGGGCTATTCACTTCATGGCACGCATAAGGATGACTTAGTGATGAAACTTGGTGGCTATCCTATGAAACGAGAAGGAAGTCAGGGACAAAATAAGACATATGTATTAGCACTGAAGCTTGCACAGTTTGATTTCCTTAGACGCACAGCAGGCAATAACACACCATTATTATTGCTTGATGACATCTTTGATAAACTCGATAGTAGTCGAGTGGAACAGATAGTACGCTTGGTTTCTGGTGATGATTTCGGACAGATTTTCATCACAGATACTAATCGTGACCACTTAGATAAAATTCTACAAGGTAGTGGCTTCAATTACAAGCTATTCTCTGTAGAAGGTGGAGAAATAAACGAAAGAGAAGGATAAGAGTATGTTTAGACGGAAAGTACAACCATTAGATGACTTGCTCAATCAGTTCTTACGCCAAGAAGGACTTGAGTCTCCCCTACTACAGAAACGTATTATTGCTGCATGGGACACGGTGGCTGGCGAGACTGTTGCTCGATACACACAAGAGAAGTTTATCAAAAATCAAACTCTATTCGTAAAGATTATAAACCCAGCTTTACGTGCCAACCTCTGCATGATGCAATCAGACTTAGTCAAGAAACTTAATGCTGCAGTTGGTTCTATGGTTATTTCCGAAGTGAAAATCTACTAAATTATCCTTTCTATCATAGGATACAACAACCTTATATAGTCAAAGAAGTAATGGGGTAATTACTTGTTATCATTCCTTTCTCTTTACAACTGTTTTTCATTATTTGTAATTGATACAAATCAAGAAACAACAAACTGAAGGAAATTTATGCGTGAATTATTTGGTGTGTGCGCAAACAATGCTTACCTTTGCATCGTCAAAAGACAAATAATAGATTGTTTAGGTTAGTAGTAATAGATTTAGGTTTTTAGTTATTTAGTTTAAGGTAGAACAAAAGAGATTGTTCAAATAACACAAATAGGTTTTTTTAGTTAAGGTAATAAAAAAAGGATTGATTAAGGGTAACAATGATGCAAGATGATTGGGGGATTGCCGTGAGGCATGAACCAAAAAAATCAAGCATAAAACAGACATTTCACATAAGAAATAAGAAAGAGCATGATAGAGTTTCTATCGTGCTCTTTACTTTTATAGCTAATATAAAAGGGCAGTCACCTGCCCTTTTGTTATACTACGATTCTGATAATTATTATTTTTAGATTCTCATTCCTTTGAGAATCTCATTCATCTTCTGCTTTGTTTCAATACGTGTTGGAACCAAAGGAAGACGCAATACATTCTCTATCATACCCATATCATTCAAGAGAGCCTTACAACCTGCAGGATTACCATCCACAAAGAGAAGTTTGTAAAGCTCAGTAAACTGATGATGTATTTTGCGTGCAGGCTCATACTCGCCCTTAAATTCCAAACGAATCATACGTGAAAACTTCCTTAGGCAGGGCATTACCAATAACTGAGATAACACCTACAGCACCACTTGCTATCATTGGGAAGGTCAAAGCATCATCACCACTGATAACCTCAAAATGCTTTGGTTTGTTCTTAATAATCTCATCGACTTGCTCTAAGTTACCTGACGCCTCTTTGATAGCAACAACATTGGTAAACTCTGACGCAATGCGAACTGTTGTCTCTGCCGTCATGTTGACACCAACGCGACCAGGCACATTGTACAAAAACTATCGGCAGTGGACTTGCCTTTGCGATAGCTTTAAAATGCTGATAAAGTCCCTCCTGACTTGGTTTATTATAATAAGGACAGATACTAAGAATACCATCAATACCACTCCAATCAGTCGTTTTGATTTCTTCTACAACAGCAGCAGTATTGTTTCCACCACAATACTTTAAGATTGGCACACGACCATTAACGATTCGCTTAATGACAGCAGTCAGTTCATTCTTTTCTTCACGTGAAAGACAAGGAGACTCACCAGTAGTAGCAAGAATGCAGAAGAAGTCAGCACCGTTATCTAAATGGTAGTTAACCAAGTTTTCAAGTGCTTCATAATCAATACTGAAATCTTCCTTAAATGGAGTTATCAATGCTATACCTAATCCATGAAAAACATTCTGCATAGTAATTATCGTCTTTTAAGAAGACTCACGGTATAAACTCCTTGGGGAGTTAATGTGCAGTCCTATTCATATTAAACGCGGAAGGGCGTCTACCAATATCGTTGCAAATATAGCAAATATTTATCAATAACCAAAGACTTTTATCCTTTATCTTAAAGAGTAAGTCATCATCTTAACGTGAGCCAATCCATAGGAATATCATTCCAAGGAGAACAAAACATAAGTCGATTGCCTTTGCTTTTAAGTTCTTTTCTCTAAACAATAATGCACCACATAAGAACGATACGAGAACAGAACCACGGCGTACCATTGACACAATGGAAATCATCGCACCTGGTAATGAGAGTGCATAAAAGTAGGCAAAGTCTGCCATTGATAGGAATATAGATATGAGCAGGATAGACCACTTCCATGAGAAATGGGCTGTACGCTCTGCTTTCTTTCTCTGATTGAAGATATAGACAAGGAGAACTACACCCATCATGATACATTGATAGATATTATACCAGCTTTGTGCCATCATGCGGTCGAGCCCCACCCCACCATTCTCAGGACTTGCCATCAGGTATTTATCAAGCAGTCCACTGCATGTTCCCATCATAGCTGCCAATACCAAGAAGAAGATCCACTTATTGTGCTTGAAGTCTATGCCCTCTCTTTTACCGCTCCTTGCCAATAGAAACAGGGAAATAATAGCCAGACTGACACCAACCCATTGCCAAGCATTTAATCGTTCGCCAAAGACAAGCATAGCACCGACAAGCGTCATCACTGGACGTGTAGCGTTGATTGGACCGACAAGCGTCAAGGGTAGCTGCGCAATCGCAAAATAACCGAATACCCAAGAAAGGAGTACAATAACGCTCTTTAGTATGATCCATCGGTGCATCTCCCATCCACCAGCTCCGACATGAAAGATACTGGAATCGAGAACATGGGTATATTGTGACAATAATATCAATGGCAGAAAGATTGCCGAACAAAAGAGTGTATTGAGGAAGAGTACAGGTATGACATCATTCCCACGAAGAGAAAACTTCTTCGATGTATCATAAAGTCCCAACAATGTTGCTGAAACAAAAGCTAAAAGAATCCACATGAGCTATATCCTAATACTTTACTTCCCAAAGGAAGAGGGCGTTGCCAGGCATACTCTCACCAGCATCGCTTCTTGTTCCACCGTCTACAATCTTCTTAAAATCATCTAACGAAAGACGACCTCTTCCCACTTCTACTAATGTACCAACAACTGCACGTACCATATTGCGTAGAAACCGGTTAGCTGTTATCACAAAACACCAATTCGTGACAGTATTATCAGTTGTCAAAGCAAATTCCTCATTTGCAGGAATCCATCGTGCTTCGGTAAGATTACAGATAGTTGTTTTAACGTCCGCTCCTGTCTTACAGAAACATTTAAAGTCTTTCTCCCCTATCAAATAGGCTGCAGCCTCATTCATCTTATCAAAGTCTAAGCATAACGAAGCTCACACGAATACTGCCGTGAGAATGGTTGTTTCCCCGTATGAACATAATAATGATAAGTACGTGAGGTCGCTGAGAAGCGTGCGTGGAGGTCTTCACCGACAGGTTCAATCCTACTTACAGAGACATCACGTGGTAATAAACGATTTACTTTATAAACTAATTGTGCACAGTCAAACGACAATTCCGTGTCAAAGTGTGCAACCATCATTCTGCCATGTACACCTGCATCAGTGCGCCCTGCTCCTGTAATAGCAATCGATTCTCTTAGTATTGTAGACAAAGCGTGTTCCAATACTTCTTGTACAGAAATCCCATTGGGTTGAATCTGCCAGCCATGATAGGCTGTTCCATCGTATGAAAGGGTGATAAAATATCGTTGCATAACTATCTGCAAAGGTACAAATAATTACTTAAACTCTATCTTCCTGCTAAAAAAACTCCATAAAATCCAAATAGCCATCAGCATGAAATAATATATAAAAAGCTCGAAAATGGTTACATGGACATCCTCTATGCTTACGCAAGGTAGGCTTGCAAGCCAATGAAGAGAGGCATTCAATCCTTCTGTAATAACACAAATACACTTCCCAATAAACGATGACAAAGAAGGGAATGGACTAAGAAGTAACAAACAGAATGACGCGGATACGATTAGCATTGTGCATGGTACAGCTATAAGACTACTAACAGCAAAGATTGTGGAAACCCTTCCGAAATAGAAAGCTATCAAAGGTGCTGTTCCCATTTGTGCAGCCAATGACACTGCAATCATCCCCCATAACCACCTGATAACTAATAAACTCTTCTTCTGCTGTAAAGGGATTAACTCATAGATGAGTGGATAGAACAATAAAATTGACCATACAGAGATAAAGGATAGCTGAAAACCTATATCGAAAAGACTATTAGGATTACTAACAAGCATTATAATAGCGGTTAGTGCCAAAGTATTAACTGACAACCGTTCTCTATTCAAGAGCGTTACAAAAGAATAGATAGTTAGCATCACTGCAGAGCGAACAACAGACGAAGACATACCTACCAAAATAACATAACTCCAAAGGATAAAAAGAATAAGAAGTTCACTTATTCCCCTTTTAAACATTCTTGGTAGGATACGTTCACACCAACTCAGAATAAACAAAGCAAACTATACAAGATAGTTAGATGTAAACCTGACAAAGCTAAGACATGACTTGCACCTGTTATGGAGTAATCTTCTTTTATATCTCTACTAATCAAATGTTTATCTCCAAGCGTCATTGCAGACACAACAGCTAAATGAGTACTATCAAGATTACTTTCTAATACTCTCATTAACTTCTCTCTATAGAGTGCAGCAGACAAAGATGTACGTTGAAGAAAACTCATCTGACGAAGACTCACTTTGGTTTTCTGCCATTGATTATAAAATATAAAGGTTTCTGCAGAATAGCCATGTAACTTCAACCAGCGGGCATAATCAAAGGTAGCATCCGCAAAGTTCATTGGTTCTTCAAGGTAAGCTGCAGCTTCTATTCCGTCTCCAAGGTGTAGTGTTCGATAACGACTTGTTATCGTATCACGAAGTATTGAAGCCTTAACCTTCATCGGTTCGCCTGCAGTCATAACCATTAAGTCTGTTTGTATGACTTTACCATGAACGACAGGATTACTAAGAAGAACTGCCTTAAAGGTTATTTGCTTATTGGGAAGCTGTATCTTTGCAGCTTGCCGGCTCATTGAAACAAAAGTTCCACCAACAAGAAAGACCGTAAAGAGCAATAATAGACTCTGAAGATACTTCTTCCTCCACACAACAAAGGTAATGACAATCATACTGATCGTCATCAACCACCAAAATATAGAGGATATATCTTCTTCTAAAGCATCACCAACAGCAATACCCAACACCAAAGGTAAGAGTAACTTTACTGAGGGATACATCAGTAAGTCCATTTTCTTCTTCACAGCATTAATGTCTTCATGTACTTCTTGCAAATGTAAGAAAAAAAGAACTGAAAAAAACAACAACATTGCTCTTACTTATCTTGCAGGATTTACAAAATATCAGTACCTTTGCCGTATGATATTCTACTTTTCTGGTACAGGTAATAGCAAATGGGCTGCAAAGACATTGGCTTTAGAAACTGGTGATACACTTGTTTCAATCCCAGAAGTAATCAATAGCGACTGTTCTTTTACAATAGAAAAAGGATGAACACGTAGGTTTCATCTTTCCTATACATGGTTGGAGAGTTCCAAGTATTGTAAAAAGAATTTATAACTAAATTAACAATAAAGACTCTGGGAGAAGACACTTCCCACGTTAAACATTATTGTTTCTGCTTGGTTACAGCTGGAGATACTATCGGTAAGGCTATGGAACGCTTTCAGCAGCAACTAAAGAGTGTAGCAGCAGGTGACTCACTGTCGCTTAAAGCGGTATGTTCTTTGATTATGCCAGAGTCATACGTTGGCTTGCCAAGTATGGATGTAGATACGAAAGAGAAAGAATTAGAAAAAGAAGGAACTTGCTTCAAAAGCAGTTAAAAAGAATTCTCCGAGATTCTTAAACAGCGTCCTCATACGGATAGCAATCAGATTTGGGGCTGGAACCAACTAATAAGAGGTCCTATTCCTTCTTTCTTTTCTGGCCCTGCAGGAGGCTTCTTTGAACGCTTCCTCATCACAGATAAGCCCTTTCATGTAGACAGTCGTCGATGCGTGAAGTGTGGTATTTGTGCTAATGTTTGTCCCGTTGGTGACATCAAAGGTGGCTTAGGCTTTGAACCAGAATGGCTACATAATGGCAAATGCTTGACCTGTTTCTCGTGTTATCACCACTGTCCACACCATGCAATTGAGTTTGGTAAACGTACACAGAAGAAGGGACAATATTTCTATAACAGATTAAGTAAAAAGAAACTAAACAGCGAATATAATGAAAACATTAAAACAACTATCGCTCATAGTATGTCTAATGCTTTGCTCCCTTACCACTTGGGCGGCAAAGGCAGAATCAATCCCTGTACAAGTAAGACAGGCTGATGGTTCTGTTATTACTGTCATCTTGCGTGGTGACGAACATATCAACTGGTACACAACCCTTGATGGTGTACTACTTGTACAAGGTGCAGATAACAACTACTATATCGGTAAAGTAGAAAAGAGTGGTAACCTTATTGCTACAAAACAACTTGCACATGAGGCACAAACTCGCTCACAAGCAGAGCGTAACTTGATTGCTAAGCAAGATAAGGAGAAGTTCTTTGCTTACGTTAATAAGATTGCAGAAGAATCTGAAAACACTTACGAAAACTCTCCTCTTACACGAGGACCAATCATAGATTCTGGCTACGGTGGTGTTCCTTATTTCCCTCACACAGGTAGTCTAAGGCTCTTGTTATTCTTGCAGAGTTCCAAGACACAACTTTTACTATCCAAGATACAAAGAAGGTGTTCACAAACTATCTGATGAATGAGGATCATTTCACAGATTCTCGTTATGGTCAGAATCAGAACTACAAAGGTGTTCGTGGTTATTTCAAGGATTGTAGTTATGGACAGTTTACACCTATCTTTGACGTTGTAGGTCCTATCAAATTGCCCAGGAAACATGCTATCTATGGTGCAGGTAATGATAGAATGGACTTATTGTTTACCGATGCTTGTAGTGCTGTTGATGATTCGGTAGACTTTACAAAATACGATGCGAACAACGATGGTATCGTCGATTTGGTTTATATAATCTATGCAGGACATTCTGCCAATTACCATGGTAATAAAGTTTCAAACATCTGGCCAAAGTCTGGTACAATTACTATCTCAAATAAGTTTGACGGCAAAAGTATCCGACGCTATGGAGTCAGCAATGAACTTAATGGGAGTGATAAGACATCTAAGAATAACAAGAAAATTAATGGTATAGGTTTATTCTGTCATGAGTTCTCTCATACACTTGGACTCCCGGACATCTATGCTCTTGATGAAGAAGCAAAAAACCAAGACGACCAAGGTATGGAGCTCTGGGACCTCATGGATGGTGGAACAGAAGTACGTGGTGGACGTGTACCAGCATCTTATCTTGCATGGGAACGTGAAGTTATGGGTTGGATGAAGATTGATGAACTCAAAGGAAATTGCGATATTGAGAACTTAAAGAGCATCGACAATGGTGGAAAGGCATACAAGATGGTCAATCCCAAAAATTCAAATGAATATATCGTATTGCAGAGTATACAGAAAGGACCATGGAATCAAGGTTGGGGAGATGGTACTTATGGTAAAGGCTTACTTGCCTATCGCGTTTCATATCCGTATAACAAAGTAAATGTCTTCGATTTCCCTAACAATGTAAAGGGCAAGCCACGTGTCATCCCTATCCCTGCTGATGGTAAAATATTAGCAGCAGCCAATGCTGGAGGCTCTTTAAATACATACATACAACAGCTCAATGGCGACCCTTACCCTTATAACGGCATAAACAAGATAGACAAATTTAAAATGTATGATGACACCATACTAAAGTGGTCAATATTTGATATTATAGAGAACGATGCAGAGCGTCAAGTTAGCTTCAAGTTTAAGAATAATGAAACCAACGGTATTCAGTCACCTTCAATCGTCGAAAGAACTACTTCTGACAACCGCATCTATACCCTTGACGGCAGATATGTAGGCACTGACGCCTCTATCTTACCGCATGGCATCTACATTCAGAATAACAAGAAGTTTGTAAAGTAATACTAACTTCAGAACATACATAAAGCCGCCTCTTAATGGGAACGAACCATTCAGAGGTGGCTTTCTTTATCTTTCAAAATAGCATAGACACTTATCAGTTGATAGATAGGAAGCAAACAAAATATCAGGACATACTGTTTCAAAGTTACCCTCCTCTATTACATCTAAAAATCTATCACACCTTCTTTTCGAGCAATGTAGACATAAAGTCTACTAAAGTTAGAGATGGATTATCATACTAAAAATACAAGAATAAGTTTTTATTTTTAGTTTGCTGTCACTTTTTAACATTTCGTGTATCTACACTATTAATCAATAAGTTAAGTGACGGAGACAGATGACAGAAATGACAGGAAAATTGGTTTTCAAAAAACTCACCTTACCGTGTGTACACCAAAAGAGACACAAAAGATTACTCATGTGAGGTAGCTTTTATTCTTCCATACATTGGAAGAACAAGGTACTACCCCAAACATAATAAGGGGTCTATTCAGCATCTATGAATTTGATTAATAGCCGACCCTTATCTTATTATATTATCTAACAATAACTCTCATGATAAGTTCTCTCAAACGTGTTAATACTCAGCACATCATGTGCAAATACGCATCATTAATAGTGCTGAGCGCAAACACATTACAAAGAGAGCGTTAGGAAGGACTGTATTATCTTACTTCTCTTGATAGAGATAACGCTTAATACTCTTCTTCGGAGTCTTCGCAAACTCTTCATCACGCAACTCTATAGTCGAGAGGTGGCAGAAAGATGGCAACATATTGTTCAGTTCCAGACGGTTCTGCTCCATAATCTCTTGCAAAATCTGATTGTGAGAAGCCCATCTCTTTTGCCTCATCAAAATCAGGATAGACCAAGCCAACAATCTTGTCACCACGCTGAACAACAATACATTCACTCACCATAGACATAGAGTTTAGCTTGTCTTCAATCTCCTCAGGATAAACATTCTGACCGTTAGAGCCTAAAAAGCATATTCTTTATACGTCCGCGAAGAAAGAGATGACCATCAGCACTCATCGTTCCAAGGTCGCCCGTATGATACCAACCGTCCTTATCAAGAACTTCTTTAGTAGCCTCCTCATTCTTGTAATAACCAAGCATCACGTTCTCTCCTCTGGTAATAACCTCACCAGGAACATTTGCAGGATCAGGACTGACGATCTTTACCTCCATATTCAAGACAGGTGTACCACAAGAGCCTGGAACAAAGTCTTTGTAATCACTATAAGTTACCATCGGACCACATTCCGTTGCTCCATAACCACTGGTCACAGGGAAATTAATACTTACCAAGAAGTCTTCAATCTCCTTGTTAAGAGCAGCTCCGCCGGTAACAAGTTCATACGCATTGCCACCAAAGGCTTCCATAACAATCGTATTAATTCTTTCCTTCACCTTCTTGCTAACAACAGGCATCTTCAGCAGCATACGAGTTGCTGTACTTTGTACCTTTGGAAAGACATTCTTACGAATAATCTTCTCAACAACCATTGGTACTGCAATAATAATAGCAGGACGAATATCAGTACAAGCCTGAGCAATCAAAGAAGGACTCGGCAGTCGTGTGAGGAAATATAGATGACTACCAAAGCTAAACTGGCAGATAAACTCACAAATCATTCCATACATGTGAGCCATTGGCAACATACAAAGAACTTTACTACCAGGCTTAATATGTGGTTTCAAATCGGCTGTTGCCCAAGCGAGATTACTACGCACAGAACGATAACTGAGCATCACACCCTTTGAAAAAAACCAGTTGTTCCGCTGGTATAATTAATCAGTGCAAGGTCGTCAGCCTCGTCTTTGAAATAATTTACATCCTCCGCACGGAAGAACTTTGGATACTTCTTTCCAAAGAGCGCATTCAAGTTTTCACGAGCATGTGTCAAAGCTTCTGAACGAGAAAGAATCAACGAGAAGTCTGGTAGATATATTATACCTTCCAACTCAGGCATCTGTTCTCCATCAATAGTTGTTGCCACAACATCACCAACAAAGAGAAGTTTTGCTTCCGAGTGATTAACAATATTGTAAATCTGTTCTGGCTTAAACTCATGCTGAACAGGTACTGCTACAGCTCCATAAGAAAGCGTTGCGAAGAAAGCAACTGCCCATGACGAGGAATTTCTACCACAAAGAGCAACCTTATCACCCTTCTTCAAACCGCTATTCTCAAAAAGAATATGTAATTTCTCTATTTTACGGGCTACATCATGGTATTGAAGTGTAGCACCAAGATAATCCGTCAGAGCATCTTTATCCCAGTTATCCTTGATACTCTTCTCTATACACGCGTTGAAACTTTTAATAGAATCCATTGCACAAAAAAATATGATTTGCGTGCAAAGTTAAATAAAAATCCTGCACATTCACAAAAAAACTTTGTGCAAGAAAAAAATATGCCAAGTAAACAAAAAAAGAGGAGAAATATTCCTTTTTTTATCTTCGAAAAAAAGAATTCAAAGTTGAATTTTGTTTTTTTCATCTTTCTGTACTTATTTTTCTTATTTAAAAAGCGTACTAAACAATTGAAATATATTTACATAATAGACTGCAAATCACCTATAAAAAGTCATATATTAGCGCTATTTCTTGTGCCTTTGCAACTTACACGATATCAACCGGTTACAAAAGTAACTTTATAAAAGATGCTTAGTTGCACTTCAAAAGGGCGTTAGTTAGACTTCAAAAGAGCACCTTTTGCAAGTCAATTAGGCGTCTTTTAGAAGCCAAAAGAGCATGTTTAAAAAAACAAGATTATGAAAAAAATTACAACAAAAACCGACTTTAATTATCTTTCTATAGGGATAACAATAGGAGTAGAAACGCCAACAAACAAGAAACAAAAAGAGACTATATCAAAAAAATGTAGAAACACATGATTTGTGTATCTGCCAGTAGCACTTTATTGGGAAATATAACTTTTATTTCCCTATAAAAACTCTGACTACATTTTTTTGAAATAGTCTCTTTCTATACTCTTAGAACCAATTACACCTTATCATATATAGGGTGTATTAGAGGCGATGATTAGTCTTCAGCAGGCTTCATGTTTGTATAAACATTCTGCACGTCGTCGAAGTCTTCCAAACGCTCAACCATCTTATCGATAGTCTCACGCTCTTCAGGAGACACGTCCTTCAAGTCGTTAGGAATACGAGTGAACTCAGCAGAAGTAATCTCAAAACCATTGTCCTCCAAGTGTTTCTGAATCTCACCGAAGCTTGTTGGCTCACCATAGATTGTGATTTCGTTCTCTTCCTCATCCTCATCGAATTCGTCCTCAACGCCATAGTCAATCAAGTCGAGAATCAACTCTTCCATATCCAAGCCGTCCTTCTTCTTAAAAGGTGAAGACTGCCTTATGGTCAAAAAGAAAGCTGAGAGAACCCTGTGTACCAAGATTACCATTGAACTTGTTGAAGATTGAACGAACATCACCTACAGTACGTGTGGTATTGTCGGTCAATGTCTCAACGAACACAGCAATTCCGTGAGGACCATAACCCTCGTATGTTACCTCCTTGTAGTCGCTGGTGTCTTTACCCATTGCGTTCTTAATAGCGCGCTGGATATTGTCCTTCGGCATGTTCTCACGCTTACATGTTGCTATAATCGCACGAAGGCGTGGGTTGTTCTCAGGCTCAGGACCACCTGCCTTAACAGCAATAGCGATTTCTTTTACCTAACTTTGTGAACGTACGGGCCATGTGACCCCATCTCTTGAGCTTACTTGCTTTGCGATATTCAAATGCTCTACCCATTGGATTTGTTTGTTAACGGAGTTCTGCTCCGAGTTTATTTGTTAAATTCTTAATTAATTTCTGCATAATGGCATCAATTGCCTTGTCGTTGAGTGTCTTGCTTTCGTCCTGAAGAATGAAGTTTACTGCATAGCTCTTCTTACCCTCAGGAAGGTTCTTACCCTGATAAACATCGAAGAGTTCGACACGCTTCAAAAGTTTCTTGTCTGCCTGACGAGCAATCTCCTCAATCTGTGCAAACTCAACATTGTTGTCGACCAACAAGGCAAGATCACGGCTTACAGCAGGATACTTAGATATCTCCTGGAACTGAAGTTTATTCTTGCGGATGGCCTTCATCAATCCAGCCCAATCCAACTCTGCATAATAAACCTTCTGATCAATATTGAAACTCTTCAAAAGCTTGTGGCTAAGAATACCCATCTCTACGAGTATCTTACCGGCACGTGTCTTCAGTACTATCGCCTTATCAAAGACGTTGTTATCAGACTTTTCGCTAACGAGCAAGCCCTGTGCAATACCGATACGACGAAGAATATTCTCTACGTATGCCTTTAGTTCATAGAATGTACTTTCTTCATCAGGATGTGCCCATGAACCTTGTACACGCTTACCTGTCACCCACAATGCCATGTGATAATCCTGACTATAAGCCTTAACAGGACTTTCCTCTGACCACTTTTCCTTATTGAACTTGTAGACATTACCTACTTCAAAGAAGCGGAGATTCTGTGCCTTACGGTTTACATTACGTACAATACTCTCCAAACCACCAAAGAGAAGGGTCTGACGCATCACACCCAAGTCTACTGAAAGTGGATTCATCACCTTTACAGTCTCCTCCCAAGGATAAGCATTAAGGCCTGTTTCCTCATAGTAAGAACTCTTTGTGAGCGAATTGTTCATAATCTCTGAGAAGCCAGCACCTACTAACTGCTCACCGATGATGTTCTCACGGTGATAGTTCTTGTCAGCCTCTTCTGCAATTGTCAATGAAGACTTCAACTCTGTAGGAATCTCTACATTATTATATCCATAGATACGAAGGATGTCTTCAACAACATCACAAGGACGCTGTACATCAACACGATAAGGAGGAACGAGGAGATCGAGTCCCTCTGCATCTTCCTTCTCTACCTTCATTTCAAGGCTTTCAGCAATACGCTTAATCGTCTCATTACCGAGTTTCTTGCCAATAAGACGGTCGCAATACTCGTAGTTCAGACGAACTGGGAAGCCCTCCATCTTAGTTGGATACTCGTCACGAATCTCCATACTTACCTTACCACCTGCAAGTTCCTTACAAAGGATTGCAGCCTGCTTCAGCGCATAGATGACACCATTTGGATCAATACCACGTTCAAAACGGAAGCTTGCATCAGTTGAAAGACCATGACGACGAGCACTCTTACGAATCCATGTTGGATGGAAGTAAGCACTCTCCAATACTACATTTTTTTGTCGTTTCGTAAGTTCCACTACCCTTTTCCACCGAAGACACCTGCAATACACATAGGGTCTTCTTCATTGCAGATAGCAAGGTCGTGCTCACCAAGTATATGCTCTTCACCATCCAAAGTAACGAACTTCTTTTCCCTCGTTTTTTTATCCTTAACGATGATATGATGACCCTTAACCATGTCTGCATCAAAAACAGTGCATAGGCTGACCGTAAGCCATCATGATATAGTTAGTGATATCAACGATATTATTGATTGGACGCAAACCGATAATATTCAGTTTGTCTTTCAACCATTGTGGACTTTCCTTTACCTCACAATCAGTAATGCTCAAACAAGCATAACGACGGCAAGCATCAGTGTTCTCAATTGTCACATCAATAGGAAGGTCATGATTGTCAACCTTAAATGCATCACAAGATGGGCGATGCAGCAAAGTCTCATAACCATTCTGTGTCAACCATGCATAGAGGTCGCGAGCTACACCATAATGACTTAACGCATCTGCACGGTTAGCAGTGATGTCTATGTCAATCAGCCAATCACTGTCTAATTGGTAATACTCTGATGCTGGCTGACCTACTGGTGCATCCTCTGGCAACACAATGATACCATCATGAGCAGTACCAACACCAATCTCATCCTCGGCACAAATCATACCAAGACTTTCTACACCACGCAGCTTACTCCTCTTGATAGTAAACTCATTGTCGCCATCATAGAGTACACAACCTAAGTCAGCAACGATTACCTTCTGTCCTGCTGCAACATTCGGTGCGCCACATACAATCTGCTGTGGTTCTCCCTTGCCAAGGTCAACGGTTGTTACGTGAAGGTGATCAGAGTTTGGATGTGCCTCGCAAGTAAGCACCTTACCAACATATAAACCCTTTAATCCACCACGTATCGTTTCAACCTCGTCAAGTGAGCCTACCTCCAAACCTATGGAAGTGAGCGCAACTGCAATCTCTTCTGGACTAAGATTGAAATCAACGTATTCCTTTAGCCATTTGTATGAAATCTTCATTATATAGTTATATTGTTTGTTCTGAAAATACATGCAAATTTACGAAAAAACTCAGATATAGCAAAAGGATAAAAGAAAAAAGCCGTTGCATATAGAGAAAGTCTCTCTTTCTATAATCGTAACAAAGAAAAAGTAGACTATTTTTTTACGCACATAAAGCTATCTTTCAAAGTCGTTATCACATAGCTTTAATCCATGAAAACACCAGTTTTATAGTATATAAGACATACATTAGGTTATAGGAACAAGGATGTAATACTTGCAGATTTCAAGATAATGCCTTACCTTTGCCAACATAGAAACAATTAAGCTTAAAAAACAAAGGAAATAAAATGAGACTTACAGGACGCAGAGAAAGTAATAATGTAGAAGACCGTCGTGGCATGGGTACTGGCGCAAAAGCTGGTATTGGTGGTATCGGAGGTATCATTGTCATTGCACTTATCACCTTTTTAAGCGGTGGAAACATGGGAGATGTAGTCAACAACATCGTTCAACAGCAGATGCAAGGACAAACTGAGGTACAAACTGGTGGAGAACAACATCAGTTTACAGAGGAAGAAGAGAAGCTTGCTGACTTCTCAAAACAGATTCTTGCAGGTACAGAAGATGTATGGACGGAACAGTTTCAGTTGCACGGCATGAGATATCAATACCCTACGCTTGTTCTTTTCACAGGTGCTGTACAAACTGCTTGTGGCAATGGCTCTGCTGCTATGGGTCCCTTCTACTGCTCTGCCGACCAACGTCTTTATCTCGACTTAAGTTTCTTTAGCAGTATGCGTAAGGACTTAGGAATACAAGCAAAGGGCGACCTTGACTTTGCGTATGCCTACGTGATTGCGCATGAAGTGGGTCATCATGTGGAATATCTCCGCGGAATCCTTGGCAAATGTCATGCAAAGATGGCACGTGTTAGTAAGGAAGAAGCGAACAAACTGAGCGTAAAATTAGAACTTCTTGCCGATTATTATGCTGGTTGTTGGGCACATTATGACAATGAAAAATATCAAAGTCTTACCGATGGTGATATCGAAGAGGCTATTGATTGTGCTGAGAAAAATCGGAGATAACTATCTCCAGAAGAAAGCTCGTGGCTATGCACTTCCTGAGACTTTCACCCATGGAACTTCCGAACAGCGTATGTACTGGTTAAAGAAAGGTATCGATACTGGTGATTGGAATACAACAACCTTTTGCACCAGGGATTTAGACTAAGAATATTAAACATCCTTATCTTCATCTAAAAGTATGGTTCTTTCGTTAAATGTGTGAACGCTTTTTCCTATTGCTTTAACGGAAGAACCACAGTTACTTATTAAACAAAAAAACTTGGCTAAGACTGTCAACAATCTATCCTGTTATCATCCTCTGATATTGAAAAATCATTTCTTTTTAGAGTTCGAGAATCTGTAGACGAGGGTTTGAAAAAATCATTACATAATTTCAAAGAAAAACATCTATAACTAACGGCAAAAACACATATACAAAAGCAGGTTTGCAATCAACAGAAAAATCAATCAGTTATAAAGTGGCAAAAATAAAAGGTGCTTAATAGGAACTCAAAGGGCGTTAGTAAGGAGCTTAAAGGGCACCTTTTGTAAGTCAATTAGGTATCTTTTAGAAGCCAAAAAGAGCATATATTGGTTTTGAACTGTACGAAAATAGTTTACAAAAAAACATATAAATAACATAGGGAAAAATTATTTGTAGAAGACAGATAGACATTGCACTTAATAACGTTTATCATGTAGTTTATTCCCTTTATAAGACCATCTTATTGGAGGTAATCATCCCATTTATGTGGATTAATCTCATTCTCTTAACAATCCAAGCATTTAACGGAAGAACCAAAAGTTTACTTTATAGCATGGCAAGTAACACTTGCCCGCTACCTACAGAATACTTTTTAGAAACAAAAACGTCCATAGACTACAATTTATCTTCATGCTAAAAAAGAATTACTTTCACGAAAAGAAATCTTTTTGTTCACGTAAATAATTATTTCTTTTCATGAAAGTAATTTGATAAGATAGAGTCTATAGAGGTAGAAAAAGGTACTGCGAGAAATCTAATACTTTCTCTATCAAGCTATAAACAAAGCCTATTGACCTGCTTACTAACAGAAGCAAACGACTTTATAATTGCTGGAGATAAGCCGAAACCATTTCAGCACAGCGCTCTCCATCAATGCCCGCACTAACGATTCCACCAGCATAACCAGCACCTTCTGCACAAGGGAAAAGACCCTCAAGGCGGACATGCATGAGGGCGTTCTCTATCACGGAGGATACGAACAGGAGAACTTGTACGAGTCTCGGAAGCAATCATGACAGCTTCATTCGTAAGGAAACCATGCGCTTGTTTACCAAAGGTTCTGAAGGCTTCTTGGAGTCGTTTTGTGATAAATGATGGCATCCAGAAATGAAGTGGACTGGAAATAAGTCCTGGTGCATAGCTCGATTTAGGAAGATCATACGACAGACGATTGTTCACGAAGTCTGCCATACGCTGTGCAGGAGCAGTCTGTTTGCGATTTCCCTGCTGCCATGTGTCTCGCTCCAACTGTTCCTGATAACGCAAGATACGCAATACATCATCGCCTTCAACATCTTCTGGATTTAATTGAACAACCATACCCGAGTTAGACCATTGCGTTCCACGATTGGCAGGGACTCATACCATTGGTTACAGTTTGTTCTGGACCAGTTGCTGAAGGAATCACAAAAACCGCCAGGACACATACAGAAAGAGTAAACGCCACGACCCTGTGCTTGTGTCACAAAAGAGTACTCTGCTGTTGGAAGATATTTACCCTTTCCATTTTTTTATTGTGATACTGTATTTGATCGATTAAGTGAGAGGATGCTCCAATCGTACTCCAACAGCGATTCCTTTTGCTTCCATCTCAATTCCTGCCTCTGCAAGATAACGATAGACATCACGTGCAGAATGACCCGTTGCAAGAATGACTGGACCATGAAACTCACACGTCACACTCACAGGTCCACTGTTATCAACAGCCTCAACACCAACAACTTTATCACCATCGAGTATCAAAGATGTCATCTTTGTTTGGAAATGAACCTCACCGCCACACTCAAGTATTGTGTTACGCATATTCTCTATCACACGTGGAAGTTTATCTGTACCAATATGTGGGTGAGCATCTGCGAGGATAGATGGTGATGCTCCATGCTGACAAAAAGACATTTAGAATCTTATCAACAGGTCCACGCTTCTTACTTCGTGTATAAAGTTTTTCCATCAGAATACGCTCCAGCACCACCTTCACCAAAGCAGTAATTTGACTCAGGATCAACCTCTTGTGTCTTTTGAGATTAAAAGCCATGTCGAGTTTACGATCGCGTACATTCTTTCCTCGTTCAAGAACGATTGGGCGCAATCCCAACTCTATTAGCTTCAGAGAAGAGAACAAACCAGCAGGACCGGCACCTACCACAACGACCGAAGGGCGACTACTTACGTCTTGGTATTCAGTCTTCACATAAGGGTCGTCTTGTGGAAATTCGTTAATATAAACACGAATTTTCAGATTAACATATATGTCACGATGGCGTGCATCAATAGAACGCTTCAATACTCGAACACGATAAATGGTACGCTCATCCAGCCCCTTTTCTTTTTGCAAGATATGCCTTCATGTTGTTTTTCATTATAGGCAACTTGGGGCAAAACGCGTAACTGATATTCCTCTGTCATATATAGTATAACTTCTTCTTTTTGCCACAAATTTACTCAAATATATCGAGAAAAATCGTTGGCTATTGCAATATTTCTTATTATTTTTGTGGCTAAGTTTTTGCACCTCCCCATTGTAAAGGGGATGCCAAATAATAACAAAATAAACATCAGGAATGAAAGTATTAAAGTTTGGTGGAACATCCGTAGGTTCTGTATCGAGTATTTTTAAGTCTACAAAAGATTGTAGAAAAGGAGGCTAAACATCAACCAATTATTGTGGTTGTTAGTGCCTTAGGGTGGTATAACAGATCAGCTCATAGCTACTTCTCAACTTGCCTTGAAGGGTGATGAAAGTTGGAAAACAGAGTTCGATTCTATCGTTGCACGACATCATAAGATGATTGATGCGATTATTACCGATCCACATGACCGTGAGATGCTGTTCAACAAAGTGGATAGTCTTTTTGAGCAACTTCATTCTATTTATTACGGTGTATTCTTAATTCACGACCTCAGTCATAAGACAGAAGATACTATTGTAAGCTATGGTGAACGTCTAAGTTCAAGAATAGTAGCTACGCTTATTCGTGGAGCAAAGTGGTTTGATGCACGTGAGTTTATCAAGACTGAAGAGAAATTGGGCAAAAGAAGTCTCGATTCAGAACTAACCAACAAACTTGTAGTAAATACTTTCTCTGACCTTCCTCGCATCTCTCTTGTACCTGGTTTTATAGCACAAGACCGTGATTCTGGCGATATTACCAATCTTGGGCGTGGTGGAAGTGATTATACAGCATCCATCCTTGCCGCATCTCTCAACGCTGAAGTCTTGGAGATATGGACGGATGTTGACGGCTTTATGACAGCTGACCCTCGCGTCATCAAGAGTGCCTATACCATTAATGAACTTTCCTATACGGAGGCAATGGAGCTTTGTAACTTTGGTGCAAAGGTTGTCTATCCTCCAACGATATACCCTGTCTGTGTAAAAAACATCCCAATCAAGGTAAAAAACACATTCAATCCAGATGGACAAGGTACGATTATTAAAGCACATATAGAGAATAATCAAAAAACCTATTAAGGGTTTATCATCTATCAAAAGGTACTACAGTCATTACCGTAACAGGTCTTTCAATGGTGGGTGTTGTTGGTGTCAACCGTCGTATCTTTAGTTCTCTTGCCAACAATGGTATCAGTGTCTTCCTCGTATCACAGGCAGCCTCAGAGAACAACACCTCTATCGGTGTGAAGGATGAAGATGCCGACAATGCTGTGAAGGTACTTAATGAAGAGTTCCGACTTGAGATAGAAGATGGACGTATGTTCCCTATGCACGCTGAAAGTGGACTTGCAACAGTGGCGGTCGTTGGTGAGAACATGAGACGGACACCGGGTATAAGCGGTAAGCTCTTTGAGGTTCTTGGTCGTTCTGGTATTAGTGTTATTGCTATTGCGCAGGGTGCATCTGAGATGAATATCTCATTTGTTGTGAAAAGGCTCTGACTTAAGGAAAGCACTGAATGTACTTCATGATTCACTGTTCTTATCGGAATATAAAGTGCTGAATCTCTTTATTTGCGGTATTGGTACAGTAGGCGGAAAGCTCATTGAACAGATCAAGAGTCAGTATGAAGAGTTGAAGCAAAATTCTAACTTAAAGTTGAAAGTGGTGGGAATTGCTTCATCTAAGAATGCTATTTTCAATCACGACGGCTTAAATCTTGATAATTATCGTAAAGAACTAAAGGAGAGCGAGCCTTCTAATCCAGAACATTTTGCGTGATGTTATCCTAAAGATGAATATCTTTAACTCGGTGTTTGTGGATTGTACTGCTTCTAAAGAAGTGGCTGCACTCTACCAGTCTTTGTTGGAAAATAATATCTCTGTGATTGCTGCCAATAAGATTGCAGCATCTGGAGCATACGATGATTATTACCATTTAAAGCAGACAGCCATTCAACGTGGTGTCAAATTCCGCTTTGAAACAAACGTGGGTGCAGGTCTACCTATCATTGGTACAATCAATGACTTGCGCAATTCAGGCGATAAGATACTTAAGATTGAAGCCGTATTGTCTGGTACACTGAACTTCATCTTTAACGAGATTGGAGCAGACGTTCCTTTTTCTGAGACTGTAAAACGCGCTAAAGAACAAGGTTATAGCGAGCCAGATCCACGCATAGACCTTAGTGGAACAGATGTCGTTCGTAAGTTAGTTATCCTTACACGTGAGGCTGGATACAAGGTGGAACAAGAGGATGTTGAGAAGCATCTTTTTGTTCCTGATGATTATTTCCAAGGTTCAGTAGAAGACTTCTGGAAGCGTCTTCCAGAACTTGATGCTAACTTTGAACAACGTCGTCAGCTATTAGCAGAGGAGGGTAAGCGTTGGCGTTTTCGTTGCCACTATGGAACATGGTAAGACTAATGTTGCATTAAAGGAGGTGGATTCTAACCATCCTTTCTATAATCTTGAAGGTTCTAATAACATAGTTCTACTGACAACCGATCGTTATAAAGAATACCCTATGCAGATTCAAGGCTATGGTGCTGGTGCATCTGTTACCGCAGCAGGTGTGTTTGCAAACATTATGAGTATTGCAAATATATAATGATACTATAAATCCAAACGAGAAGGGCATATGCAATGTATGCTCTTTTTTTGTGTTTCTCTCGAAATATGAAGTTAATATGCCCCTTTGCTCCCCACACAGCCGATGACTCTATGGACTACGTATCCATAAATAAAAAAACTTCCGTTTAAACCATGCCTCTGTGTCAGATTTACGTACATTCAATTAGTAAATGCGAATATTCTCGGCAAGAAATATATTTACAAAAACATTCAAGGAAAAAGGTAGAGAAATGGATAAAAATGTGAGTTCTTTTTAATACATTTTGTAAGTTGTTAGTTATCAAAAACGTTACAAAAATAAGGCTTTAAAAAGGTGCTTAATTGGACTTCAAAAGGGTGTTACTTGGACTTCAAAAGGGCGTCTTTTGCAAGCCAATTGGGCGTTATTTACAAGCTGTTTGATGGTCTTTACAAAATCAACATGTGAAAAAAATACGAACAAAACAGCATCTTTTTGAGGTCGAGAGTGATAAGGTTTTTTTCTTTGGGGTTTAGCATTTGAGAAATAACACACAGAACAACGCTAAGTTTTCTTACAGCAAACTCAGCGTTGCTTTGTGCTGCTTTATTCTATAATAGCATTAGCTTACCATTCTATATTTCTAAAGAGCTTTTTATAAGTACAACTAAAAGCTATAATAACAGATTCCATTCAACTTTCTCTGTTTTTCATGTCATTCGGCTCTTCATTCAACGTAAAAACCCTGTGGCTTTTTGTCCTTCTACCCTTATTTCAACGACGGTCATGACATTACGTTTTAGAACTAACTGCTTACTTTCTTGTTCGACAGTCCCATCGTCTTTCGTCCATGTTACCTTCACCTCCATCGTCAATTGATATCCATCTTCACACGCTTTTGGAATGTTAGAAAAGGAGTAGACGCAACTATGATCATATGTATCACTACCCTTTGTTAAAGAGATACGCCACCCGATATAGTTAATTACCAGACTACCTTCTTCTGGTGGCGACACCTTGAAGTGCAACCCGAACACCGACCTTTTCATATCAACGGTCAGTTCCTTTGATGTTTTTGGACTGAAATCATTGATAGTACCATAGAGTTTCACAAGGCGTGGATATTGAACAGTACGCCCCTTAGCTACAGTCGTTTCGCCTTTTGTTAGACTATTCAAGTTTTCTTCTTTTGAAAACACAAAGCTATTAGTAACTTTTGTAGCCTTATTTGCCCCATGCAAGAAAGGAGCTGAAAACTCATCTTCATTTGCAAAAAGTTCATCATCACCTTCCTCTACAATCAAACACTCTACTTTATAAAGATTGTTCACATTCATCTTTTAGTGCAATCTTTGAAAGGCTGGTAAACAAACCATAAGCATACATTGAGTAGGTTTCATCATTAGGTTTCTTCTCGTAGACATTAACAGCATAAAACTTCCGTTTCCGATCTTCGCTAACAGCCCTACTCAAAGGCTGATATTTCGCCCTCTATAGCTTCTTCTATTGTTTCTATACGTAATTCTTTGGGGTGAATACGCACGACTCTTGTCAACTTTTGCTTTGCATTATTCGGTTCTTTACCACCTTCACCATTGTCTAATACTGGCTTTTCGCAGGCTGCAAACAATAGTAAGCACAACAAAAGTCCAATCCATGTTACTTGTTTTTTTCATATCGGTAATTGTTTAAGTTATAGTCATTCATCCCAATCTGTCTGCGTGTCAGAAAGATTAAAAAGCGGAGAAAAGAGTCTTCTTTTGATAATTGTTGAATACCAGGCCCTGTCTGATTATTAATCAGTCCTTCTTCATTCGTCAATGTATTTGTTCCTTCCCCAGGTGAGCCACCCAGCAAATGACAAGAAGTTAAAACGTGATATTCACTTATTAAAAGGCTTGATATATGTTTTTCATGTTTACTTATTAAAAATCAATTATTTACCATGGTTTTTGTGTACAAGTACAAGAAGGCTTATCTATTAAGATACTTCTTACCATTCACGATTATAATCCCCTTATAATCTTTATCTACTCTTTGCCCTGAAAGGTTATAAATAGGACCATCGAAAGTTATCTTCTCTCTCACCATAGGACCTTGTATTTCCAATGCTACATCAAAGCCAAGGAAACTCTTTGCGTTTTGTAGTCTTTGATGGCGTATAAACGAGATAGGCTTTATGTGCTTCGGTCGTAAAGGCTTTTCCATTTGCTTCTTTCCAATAAAAGCCTACTCCGTTACTGCCTTTTCCAAACACATAGTACACCTCTCCGCCTGACGTTATAGTCGTACTATCCGAGCCACACAACGCATTATAAGGGTCTGTTTCACCTGTCTTACTTGTTTCTTCAAAGATATACTTACCTTCTTTTTGCTTCTAAAACAACAGCTGTACCCTTTGGGAAGAACATCTCCTTTTTATATTCCCGACTTCGAGAGAGGACATTACCTTCAATCTTATAGGTACGAGCAACAACCCCCTCAGGGATAATAAACGACCTGTCACTATAATAAAGTGTTGCTCTCTCAGCAGAAGAAACTGCAAGAGAGACGCCCTTAGGCTGAACTTTCTCGTAAGATATTTGTATTGTCCTTATATGAAGCCCCCCTGTAGAACAAGGAGTAAAAGAAACTTTAGTACATTCACCTTTCCATTTTCTCTCGACAATTTTCCTGTTAAGTTGAGAAATAGTTCGTTTCCCGATTTTACCTACTTCCTCTAAATAGAACTTCAGATCATCCTTATCATCAGCGAGGGTAAACTTTATAGATGTAATTTTACTATTAAAACTCTCTATAGTTAATATACCTTCTACGTCAATTTTTAGACATTTGAGTTTATTTACTTTTGTATAATTAGGTTTAGTTACATCTGCTTTAGTAGCACTAAACTTCAAGTAAACACCGTCCTTCTCCATCACTGTTGGTACAACATCACCTGGAGAAGAACTTGAGAAATCGAATGTAACGGAATTCTGCGCCCATATCATTACAGGCAACAACAACATTAGGAATAATACAATAAACTTTTTGGTCATAGTTATTAAGTTATACGTTTTATCAATCAAGTTTGTAGCCAATGTTATTCATGTTCCTTCAAGTAGGAAATAGGTTTTTTTGTAGACTACTCTTTATCAATAAGTTGTTTAGTTCTTAACAGTGCAAAGATAAATAAAAAAATCAACAAAAAGCAAATAAATCAGTACCAAGAATATACAAAAACAAGGATTAAACTCTTTAAAAATAAGATTTACATCTATGGTTCTTTTCTATTCATCACACCCTCTTTTCACTTAAAAAAAGAACTCTGTGTAAAAACTCAAACTACCAGCGGTAAAACGGTAATAATCCTTATCTATCGAATTATTTTTCACGAAAAGAAATAATTATTTACGTGAACAAAAAGATTTCTTTTTCATGAAGAAAAAAATCTTTTTCTTCATGAAAAAGAAATCAGAGGTATTGGTATTTAACTAAGAATTAGTCTTTTGGAACCACAGCCTTGAAGCTCATATCAAGTCCTTTTACACTATGTGTTAGTGCACCAAAGGAAATAAAATCAACACCTGCTTGCGCATAAGGAATCATCGTATCAAAGGTGATCCCACCACTTGATTCCGTCTCACACCGCCCAGCAACCATCTCAACTGCTTTTCGAGTATCCTCTGGTGTGAAATTATCAAACATGATACGGTCGCAGCCTTCATTCAATGCTTCTTCCAACTCGGTAAAGTTTCTTACCTCACATTCTATCTTAAGATTACCCTTACCATGGTCTTTACAATACTGCTTTGCCATAGAGATCGCATTATGTACACCACCACAGAAATCAACATGATTATCTTTCAGAAGAATCATATCAAAGAGACCAATGCGATGGTTCATACCACCACCAATCTTCACAGCCTCTTTTTCCAGCATTCTCATACCCGGTGTTGTCTTACGTGTGTCTAAAACGCGTGTCTTTGTACCAGCATCTATGAGTGCTTGCTGATACTTGTTGGTCATCGTTGCAATACCACTCATACGCTGTAAGATGTTAAGCATAAGGCGTTCTGTCTGCAAAAAGGCTCTGTGTTTTTCCCCTTCACACTCATAACAATATCACCAGGCTTCACATGAGCACCGTCTTCTACATAGACTTCTACCTGTAGTTCAGGGTCAAAAAGATGGAACACCCTTTTAGCAACATTAACTCCTGCCAAGACTCCTTCTTCCTTAATCAGTAATCTACTTTCACCCTTAGCATCAGCAGGGATGCAGCAAAGCGTTGTATGGTCACCATCACCTATATCCTCACTGAAAGCGAGTTCGATAAGTTTATCGTTTAGTTCTTCTACTGACAACATAATAATATATTTAAATTATAAACCTAATCTGTTTTGAGATATCCAACATTCTATGAATTGATTTGACAGCCTTCTTAGCCATTTCTGGCTCAACCTCAATAGCAGGCCACTCATACTTCAAGCAATTATACAGCTTCCTCAAAGTAATATATTTCATATACTCACACTCATTACAAGGGCTATCGCTATCATTAGGAGGAGCAGGAATAAAGGTCTTTTTGTGGAGCCAATCGCTGCATTTCAACAAGAATACCACTCTCCGTCACCACTATAAACTCCTGAGCATCATTCTCAACACTATACTTCAATAAGGCAGATGTACTTCCAACCTTATCAGCTAAGCAGAGTACAGTAGGTGGACACTCAGGATGAGCCAGTACTTTTGCTGTTGGATGCTCGCGTTTTAACTGCTGAATCTTCTCTACAGAGAATCTATCATGAACTTCACATGCACCATCCCAAAGCAACATCTCACGTCCTGTTTGCTCGCTGATATAATGTCCTAAGTTCCTATCTGGTCCAAAAATGATAGGAGTATCCTTTGGTAAAGACTCAACAATCTGCTTTGCATTACTGCTCGTTACCACAACATCTGTCACAGCTTTGGTTGCTGCAGTTGTATTGACATAGCTTACCACGGTATGATTAGGGTGTGCTTTTACAAACTTCTCAAACTCATCGGCTGGACAACTCTCTGCCAACGAACAAGAGGCGTTAAGGTCAGGGACGAGTATTGTCTTCTCTGGACATAAGATTTTATTTGTCTCACCCATGAAATGTACACCGCACATAACGATGATATCGGCATCTGTAGTAGCAGCCTTTTGTGCCAAAGCCAAACTATCTCCTACGAAATCTGCCAACTCCTGAATTACGCCTTCTGTATAATAATGTGCCATGATAAGTGCATTCTTCTCCTTACACATCCTGCGTATTTCAGCCTTTACATAAGTCCCTTCTGGAATAGGTTCATCTATAAACCCCTGTTCCAGCCATTTTTTATCTATCATGTTATTTTGTATTATAAGCTGAGAGTACAATGGTTATTGTGCTTCTCTCATCATCTATCTATACTCTTTTACTACTTCTCGTCATATGCATGCTTCGGATAATCTACCGTGTAGTGCAATCCTCGACTTTCCTTTTCGCTCTATGGCTTGTCGTGTTATCAGATAACCGACATTTATCATATTACGAAGTTCGCATATATCCTTCGTTGCCTTCACACGCTTAAAGAGGCTTTTCTGTCTCCTCATACAATAAGTCGAGTCTTGCCCAAGCACGTTTCAAACGTAAATCACTTCGAACAATACCGACATAGTTGCTCATGATTTCGCCAACTTCCTTAATACTCTGTGTGATTAAAAACATGCTCTTCATTGGTCATTGTGCCTTCATCGTTCCACTCAGGAATATTTGTGTTAAAGTCATAGTTGTCTATCATCCGTAGTGTATGTTCAGCAGCAGACTTAGCATAGACGACTGCTTCTATCAGCGAGTTGCTGGCAAGTCGGTTTCCGCCATGCAATCCCGTACATGAACATTCACCAACGGCATAGAGTCTATGAATAGAACTTTCTGCATTCAAATCGACCTTTATACCCCCACAGATATAGTGAGCACTTGGACAAACAGGGATATATTCTTTTGTTATATCAATCCCAATGCTCAAACATTTCTCATAAATATGTGGAAAATGATGCTTCGTTTCTTCAGCATCTTTATGTGTTACATCAAGACAAACATGATTTAGTCCGTGAATCTTCATTTCATGATCAATAGCTCGAGCAACAATATCACGTGGAGCAAGAGAAAGACGTTTATCATACTTCTGCATGAACTCTTGACCATTCGGAAGTCGCAACACCCCACCATAGCCACGCATAGCCTCAGTAATCAGAAATGCTGGATGCGTCTCAGAAGGATTATAAAGAACCGTCGGATGGAACTGTACGAACTCCATATCCTTTACCGTTCCCTTTGCTCGATAAACCATTGCAATACCATCGCCAGTAGCTATCTCAGGATTAGATGTCATTGCGTAGACTGCCCCCACTCCACCTGTAGCCATGAGGGTTACCTTACTCAAGAAGCTATCTACCTTTTTCGTTTCAGGATTGAGGATATACGCACCATAACATTCTATATCTGGGGTTCTGCGTGTCACCTTTATACCCAAGTGGTGTTGCGTGATAATCTCAACAGCATAGTGATTTTCGAAGACTGTAATATTTGGGTTAGCTCTCACCGCATCCATCAATCCACGCTGTATCTCAAAGCCTGTATCATCAGCATGATGAAGAATACGAAAAGTCGCTGTGCCCTCCTTCACGATGTAGGTCGTATGTACCGTCTTTATGCTTATCAAAATTTACACCCCAATTGACAAGTGCTTTGATAGCTTCAGGCGCATTACACACAACTTGTCTTACAGCTAAAGGGTCAGAAATATAATCACCAGCGACCATAGTATCGTTGATGTGCTTTTCAAAAATTGTCAATGGCAAGGTTCGTTACTGCTGCTATTCCTCCTTGTGCTTTAGCCGTATTGGCTTCGTCCAAAGAAGTTTTGCAAACAAGGGCAACCTTTCCCTTACCACTATTTGCCACACTCAGTGCATAACTCATCCCTGCTATACCGCTGCCGATAACCAGGAAATCGAATTTGTGTATCATAATATGATTCCTTCTGATATCAAAAATTAATCGGTACAAAAAGTAATAAAAATTACCATAACAATGGTAAGAAAAAGAGCATATATATTTATGCGTGCATGAGAAAAACTTTTTTTCTTCTCCTATCGAACACAAAAAAACTTTTCTCTCTGAATTAAGTATAAACAATCCTCTTTCAGCACGTTTCCAATCCCTGTATTGATGCTTTTTATATGCTGTCCGAATACTGCGCACATCATGTGCGGAGGCTTAACACATATAGTGCGGAGGCTTAACACATATAGTGCGAAGGCTTAACACCATTGGTGCGGAGTACTAACACATAATAAGGATTACTATAATTTATGATATACTAACGAGGTTTTCATCTTTACTTTATACAAAAGCCTTATCCTTCCACTTCCATATTAAACAAGAAAAAACGCTATTCAATCCCCTTAAAAGAGGAAAGAATAGCGTTAATATTTAGTGGTTCTGTAAAGAGAAACTTACAGAATAAAGTTTTTACTGCTCGTCTGGAACGATGAGTTTATAACCTTTACCGTGGATATTGATAATCTCAATCTGTGGGTCTGGTTTCAAGTGCTTACGCAACTTAGTGATGTAAACGTCCATTGAGCGAGCATTAAAGTAGTTATCATCAATCCAAATGGTCTTCAAAGCATAGTCACGCTGAAGAATCTCGTTAGAGTGTGCGCAAAAGCAAAGCAAGCAACTCATTCTCCTTTGTCGTAAGCTTAGTAGCCTTCTCTGGATTGTTATCCAGTGTAAGCAACTGCTTCTGTGTATCGAAAGTAAAGCGACCAATGGTGTACATTGTTGACTCCTTAGTCTTCTTTCCTCTTACACGACGGAGGATAGCCTCAATACGGAATACGAGTTCCTCCATAGAGAATGGCTTAGTGATATAATCATCAGCACCAATCTTGAAACCTTCCAAGATATCCTCTTTCAACTGCTTTGCAGTAAGGAAGATGATAGGAACTTCTGCATTTGCCTGACGAATCTCCTGTGCAAGGGTGAAAACCATCCTTCTTTGGCATCATAACATCAAGCACACAGATATCATACTTGCTCTTCAAGAAGGCTCTGTAACCAACCTCACCATCAGGGCAGAGGTCAGCCTGAAAGCCTTTTTGCCTGCAGATATTCACTCAACAGTGTTCCGAGATTCTCATCGTCTTCACACAACAGAATTTTCAATTTATCATCCATAACTTATACGTATTAAATTGTTTATACTCTTAATTATCTTTTATTCTTCATCCTCCTCATCGCGAATAACGGGGAGTTTAATGACGAATTTTGTTCCTTTACCATATTCGCTCAGCACCTTAATCTCACCTTCATGTAAGTCAACCATTTTCTTTACATATGCCAAGCCTAATCCAAAAGCCTTTGACATCGTGGAGATTTCCAGTGTGAACACGATAGAACTTATCAAAGATCTTCTTTAAGTTCTCCTTCTTTATTCCTTGACCAGTATCACGAACTGAGAGATAGAGATTCTCATTCGTATTCCAGGTCTTCAAATAGACATCTAATGGTTGGTCGGGTTTCGCATATTTAACAGCATTATCCAAGAGATTAAAAATGACATTCTGGAAATGCATTTCATCAACATACATTAGCGAATCAACCGCTTCTATCTCTGTATACACCTTACCGCCAGTATGCTCAACACGTAAACTAAAGGAGTGAGCAATCGTCTCAACCATCTCGTTAAGGTCGGTGTATTTCTTCTTTAGAACAGCCTTCTTACGGTCGTACATACTCATCTGTAGTACCTTCTCTACAAGGAAACGCAGACGTTTTGACTCATCATTGATAACACCTCCTAAGTGTTCTATCATCTTTGGACTCTTTGTCAACGTCTTATCGTTCATCATCTGAGCTGCCAAAGAGATACTTGCGATAGGCGTCTTAAGCTCATGCGTCATGTTATTGATAAAGTCATTCTTTATCTCACTGTACCGTTTCTGTCGGAAGATGGTTACAATCGTGAAGATAAAGGTAACCAACAGTACGAAAGTAAAGATGATTGACGGAATCATAAACCGTACACTGGAGAAGATGTAGTTGTTCATCTGTGGGAAATGAACCTTTACAACACCCATTCTGTTTACAGGGTCGTTACGGAACAACACTTGAGAATAAGTATTCTCCTCACCATCACTTACATAATCAGGACATTTATAAACCTCTCGACCGTCTTGAGTCGTCACCGTGAAATGATAAGGAATATTGATTCCATTGTTCATCATCTCCGCCTTTAAGTCTTGATCCAACAGCTTGAAGTTGATTCTATTGCGCAATGGTTTGTCTGAAGCGGAATAAAGGATATTGTATATCACCTCTTCCAACATTGCCTTCTGATAGACATAACGATTGCGGACAATCTCCTGCATATTACGCTTTGTAGCAGACAATGTACTACTATCATTACGCAGAATCATAGCCTTTGGTGTCAAAGAGGGCTTTGCTTGAAGCAACTTTGCCTCGAATGAAGTATAGGGTTCGCCTTGATCATCTGTGTCAGGAACTTGATGTGCGGCAGTAGATGTATCTTTATCAGTGTTCTGCTCATCGTCTTGTGAGCGTTCCTTCTTGTTTACATCATCCTCCAAATAACGAAGAGTCTCATTCAACTCCATATTTCGAGAAGCTTGATAGAGGGCACGGTTGACAGATTCGTCAAACTGTTCCTTCTTCATCTCAGCCATCTCTTCAATATAGTTGAGCTGGAGCAGAAGCAAAACCAAGGAACGAAAGTCCCATGATTATGGCTATTGTCCAAATTGTTTTCTTCTTCATTACTCTCTGTTTATATTCATACTGATCATGGAAAGACTCCACTCACAGCACCATATATTTATTTTTTTCGAATGCAAAGATAGGATTTCCTTAAACAATTAACATCTAAAAAGTTAAGAAATAACTCATAATTGATTTTCATTAACTAAATATTACTTTTTTTAATTTAATAATTATCAAGTATAATCTTTAAACATACAGTTTTGATTACTCCAAAAAGATATACAAGAAAGTAAAAGAGCTAATAAAACATTTGTTTTAGATTCACAAAACAAAAAGTAAGTAAGTCTTTCTATAAATCAATAAAAAAGCATTAGCTGAAAACAAAACGTTTATTTTTTTATACAAAAAAACACCTAAGAAAAAAATATTATTTTATTATCTTTGTAGAATCATTAAACCTATTGCCTATATATAAATTAATATGCTATCCAGTAAACATCTCTCACATAAGTTAATCTTTCATGTATTACAATATTATAATGATAATAATAACCTAACTTCTCATGTTTTACCGATGTGTTGATGCCCAGCACGAGTGGTGATGATGGTAAACACCAAGCGTGTTGAGTGCTTAGTATACTATAAAAATAGCTATAAATATAACAAACCTCATGACAATTCAAAGATTACAAACAAGACCTTTCGCAACACACATCATCTTAGTTATAACTCTATTGTTGCTGAATACATCTGATCTTATGGCTCAACAGACCGTAACCTTTAGTATCCAACAACAAACAAAGGAACCTATTGATGCAGCAACAATTATCATTTCTGATCAGAAGACAGGAAAAGTAATTGCCAATGGACTAACTGAGACGGACGGAAAGTTTAATTACACCCTTATTGATGGTAGTTATCAACTATACTGCGGAGCTATCGGATGCCGTGATACTACTATTCTTTTCTCCATTCCAAATAACCATTCCATTTATAACATCTATTTATATCCTGACGGTACAGAGCTGAAAGACGTTATTGTCACAGCTCGCAAACAACGCTCACTCATTAAAATGGAAAGTGGGAAGATAAGCATTTCTGTTGCAGAATCCTATCTTGCTAACCTTGGCAACTCTTTAGATGTTCTGCGCCACACCCCAAGTGTAAGGCTTGATAATAAAGGAAATCTATCGCTTTCTGCCCTTGGTAATGCCGCCGTTTACGTGAACGGAAAACGCATACGACTTCAAGGTGAAACGCTTACAGCCTATCTGCGTACTATTCCATCTTCTAATATTGCAAGCATAACTACTTCAACCAACCCTGATGCAAGTTATGATTCAGAAGGGGCAAGTGGTATTATTGACATAAAACTAAAAGACAACAACGAACGAGGACTTTACATTTCGACCTCTCATGGTATGTCTTTTTGGAATCACATACGCCAAAGTTCTGATTTTAGTATGACTTATAACAAACAGACATGGCAGCTGGGCATCAACTATAGTCATAACATTGGACACTATGACATGGAGTATGGTACTGATAGAATGCAAGAAGGAGACCGAAACTTCTCAGAGACCAATGATACAGACAAGCGTAACACTTACGCAGGAGGACTGGCTTTTGTATTCCAACCTAACAAGAAACACAAACTTATGCTAAATGCATCAGTTGATGCCTTAACAGGTCCCGGAAGTGACAGCAACAACTACTTGGATATATAAAGGTAGAGACACGCTTCATGAAATTCTTAAAGCAAGGAATGATTATACCAAACAAGAGAATACAAAATATACGACAGGCATAGGCTATCTGTTCAATATTACAGAACAGCAGACCATCACTGCAAATGCAGACTGGATTCACGTTGATGTTGTAAGTAATAACAATCAGCCTAATACGTTTTACTCTCCAAATGGAACATTACTAAGGGAAGACGACTATCCAGCTAAATCCAAGAAGAATATAAACATCATTTCATCTGCTATTGACTATAAACTGAAGAATAGCCATGACGGAGAGCTCCTTACAGGTATTAAAGCTGCCAAGGTAGAAAGTAACAATCGCTTTGGCTTCTATGCTAAAGGTGTGCTTGACAACACAAGATCTAACAGGTTTACCTACCAAGAGTCAAATCTTGAAGGCTATATACAATATGCCCAGAAATGGAAACATATACAGGCAACTGCAGGTATGCGGGTTGAATATATGCAGACTATCGGGACTTTAGAATCCTATTTGGACGGAAAACTGATGGAGGAGAATAAGAACAATCACACAAGACTCTTTCCTAATCTTTCTATCAGTTATGATCTTAACAACAAAGCAAGCTCACACTTGCCTACAGTAAACGGCAAGACAAAGCAAGATATGAAGACCTTAACCCCATTGAATATCTGTTAGATGAACTGACCTATTGGAAAGGGAATCCATTTATTCAGCCACAAATAAATCATAGGGTTTCTTTAGATTACACAAAGAATAATCTTAGCATAACACTCTCTTACAATCAGCTGAACAACTATTTTCACGCAGCTTCCCGATGCATACAAGAAAGACTGCATAGTCATGACAACCAAGAATATTGGTAAACAGAAGCAGCTGGCACTTGACCTTATCTATAACAAACGTCTCACATCATGGTGGGATATCAGTGCGAACGTCGGTGCTTACTACTTTATCAACCATCTTGATTATGAATCTTATAGAGAAGATTACCGTCGTCCCTCATGCAACCTTTCACTTTCAAACGATATACAACTACCTGCAAAAGTTCGTATGGAACTGTCAGCAAGATACGCAAGTAAACGACAAGGCAGGAGTTATGAGGTTTTCAAACCAAGTGGAAGTATAGATATCGGACTGAGTAAACGATTACTCCGAGACAGACTCTCCCTATCTTTGATGATTACCGACCTACTTCACACTGAGCGTTGGGATAGCTATGGACGTAAGGGAGCATTGAATTTAGACATTTGGGGGCACAGTGAAAGCCGACAAGTTATCTTCCGTGTACATTACAATTTCGGAAGTAGAAAGTTTGAAACAAATAAGAACAAAGTAAAAGAGGCAGAACGTCTGTAGTTATCTGCTACCTTTTTGATTAAAACAGTCAACCTTTTTTTGCAAAAAAACGTCAACCCTTTTCTGTAAAACAGAAATGGTCGACCATTTTGTTTATGATTATTTTAAGCCCATTCCTTCACTACACAAGTAGATAAAGATTAGAATAAACAGAAAGTTCTTCTGCATTACAACATCTCTATCTGTAGGCAAGAAGTGCTCTGTGGGGTCAACTTAAAACGGTCATTGATACGAAGACCGAGGACCCAAAGGATAGTACCTGTAGCATCAAGGAGGACCAACTGGTTACGTTTCTCAAAGCGGTTACGTTTGAGATTGGTGAGAAAAATCACTCATTAGTTGAGTACCACGTATGCCAAGAGGAGTAAAATCGATCGCCTTCTGCAACACGTCTTAAGGTCAAAGGGAAATCGGATAGAGGATGCATCAAGGTCAACAATAGTTGGAACCTTTGAGAAAGAAACGCTTGAAGAAGGTGTTAATGCACGTTCGGTCAGTCGAAGAGACAGTTGCTCATCGTAGACATAACGCCCTGTTTCTGGGATAACAAGCTGGCGCGGTTCAGTTTCCTCACGAGGCAAAACCATAAAGAATCCACGATCGTGTGTAAGTTCATGCGATGGAGAATACCACAGCTGCCCCGTCTGTCCATCAAGATGAGAAACCATCTCTGTAATCTGAGATGATGAAAAAACCAAGCGGTTTTAGTATATAAAAGAGGAGATAAGAGGAGAAGGAAACGCACGAACAACAGACAAGTCGAGCTGAAATGGTTCATTACTTAAACTGTTTGAAACTAACTTGAGTCGCAGGATTGATAAAAGCTAAACAGCCTTGCCCAAAGCTGTTTTAAGTGACTCCTGCACAATAGCATCTACCTCAGAGAGGTGATTGGCAGTAGTAAGAATAGCATCCGTAACCGAAGGATTAATCTCAGACAACTGTGGAAGAATATTCAAACGGATTTTTATTTCGCACCACATCATCTATTAGGTTAGTGCTATCAGTAACAAAAGAAACAGCTTGTTGATGAAGATAATCTTCAATTTCTTGGCGTGTTACACAAAGCAATGGGCGAATAACATCATGATTGCGAGGACGAATACCCATCAAACCACTCAGTCCTGTTCCACGAACAAGGTTAATGAGAATTGTCTCTACAGAGTCTTCTTTATGATGACCTACACATACTCCGTCAGCACCTAACGCCTCTTTTTCAACTGAAAGAAATAACGATAACGTAACTCACGTGCAGCCATCTCAATGCTCACCTTATGCAAATCGGCATAAGCCTGTGTATCGAAATGGACTTTATGGAATGGGATGTTCTCACGTTGACAAAGGTCCTCACAAAACTGTTCATCCCTCAGACTCTCCTCTCCACGCAAATGAAAATTGCAATGAACAGCCTCAACACGATAGCCCAACTCCTTGAGACATAGCAAAGAGCAACACTATCTGCACCACCAGATAGCGCTACTAAATAAAGAGCATCTACTTGTAGCAGATGCTCAGAAGCTATGAATCGTTTGATTTTATTCAACATAAAGGACCAGTCCCTTCAAATATTCGCCTTCTGGATGATAAATATTAATTGGATGATCAGCAGGCTGATGAATCTGATGCAGGATGCGCACCTTACGTCCAGCTTGTGCAGCAGCGGTGAAGACAGCCTGTCTGAAATTGTCCTTTGTGACTACCTGCGAACAACTGAAGGTAAACAAGATTCCGCCTGGCTTAATCTTTTCAAATCCTTTGACGTTCAATCGGGTATAACCACGCAAACCATTCTTCAACGCACTACGATGCTTTGCAAAAGGCAGGTGGGTCGAGAATGATAAGGTCATACTTACCATCGTTATCATCAAGATACTTAAAAAGCATCCTCACAGATAGCCTCATGACGTGAATCATTAGGGAAGTTGAGTTCGATATTCTTATTCGTCAGTTCGATAGCCTTAGCCGAACTGTCCACAGAATGTACCACTTCTGCCCCACCACGCATAGCATAAACAGAGAAACCACCCGTGTAACAGAACATATTCAGTACACTTCTTCCCTTTGCATAATACTCTACAGAGAGCGGTTCTCACGCTGATCAATGAAGAAACCTGTCTTCTGACCCTTTCAACCAGTCAATATGGAACTTTAAGCCATTCTCAATCGCAATGTTATTGTCAGTATCTCCATAGATAAAAACCATTCTCTTGACCAAGGTCAGCCTTATAAAGGGAAGCGTTGTCTCACTCTTATAATAGATGCTATCCAACTTATCGCCCATCACTTTAACAAGGGCTTTCGCAATTACCTCACGGCATACGTGCATACCTACAGAATGGGCTTGCATAACGGCAGTCTTGCCATATATGTCAATAATCAATCCCTGGAAGATTGTCGCCCTCACCATGAACAAGACGGTAAGTTGTGTTTGGGAAATCAGTCCTGTTCCTGTTGATTCTTCTCGAATTATACCAATCGCCTGACGCACTTGAAGAGCCGCTTTCAAACGACTTTCCCAAAAACTTATCATCTATCTTCACGTCGTGGAATGAGAGCACACGGATAGCAATAGAACCTATTTGGAAATGACCAACAGCAATAAACTTCTTGTCATGCGTCATAACACGCACAATATCGCCTTCCTCAAGTCCTTCTTCTATCTTGTTGATAGCACCTGAGAAGATCCATGGATGGAAGCGAAGAAGACTCTCTTCTTTGCCCCTTTTTCAAATATACTTGCTTATACATAAAGTTCCTTTTTAGAGTTTATTGGTTTCCGCTTCTTGCCGATTAGCGAATTATTTTCATGAAGATAATTATTTATTTACGTGAAAAGAAATCTTTTTCTTCATGAAAAATATTTATCTTCACGATAATAATTTACATAGAGACGTTATTCTGATGTCACTTCTGGTGTATGCTCCACTTCTTCAGGTGTAGGTTTTCACCTTTGGAGGAACGACAACGAGTTCGTAATCACCACTATGTTTCAATTCATGCAGACGCTCATAGAGTTTGATACACGTCCAAGCATCTGTAGAAGCATATATTTTCTGCTTATCACTTAATATCTCGTTCTCCCAATTAGATAATTGTTCACGTTTTGTTATACGCTCATGAAAGACATTTGCATAGAGTTTCTGAAGACTCATATCTTCAATACCTAACGACTTAACATAGTCTTGAAGGTCTATAAAATAACCCTGGCTTGAAGTCGAGTCGCTGATGCAACATCAACATATCATCGCCCAAAGAGAGTCCCACTTTAGGCACTGTTGTATCTTCAAGAAAAACGTTTAATACATTCAGGTACACCTATGAGATTCAATCGAAAGAGGAAACACACTTCATGGTCGCAGGCTTGCAAGGTGCAACCCTTACGACGTTGCCCTTTCTTAAAGACAGGACGTGTTTCCGTATCAATACCGATAATGTTCTTAGAAAGCAAATAATTAACTGCCTTCTCAGCTTCAGCTTCATTTAAGACAACAACAATCTTCCCCGGGAAAGTAACCCTTGGCAACTGTGATATTTTACTCTTATCGAATCTATTGTATAATACTGTACTCATTTCGGATTGCATACTAACTTGCAAAAATTAAAGTTTGAAAAAAACGGCACTTATGTAGCACTAATTTATTACTTTTGCAAGTATAAAAGAATAGCGATAAATGGCAAAGAAGAAAAACAGAACATAAAAGAAAGACTTTCACCGAGGCGATCGGACTAAATAACATTATTAACGACAAGACTGGATTTATTGCCGGACTTATCCTTTTATGCGTTGCCATCTATATCTGTGTAGCTTTTTTTAGCTATTTCAGTACAGGTGCAGCAGACCAAAGTTTAGTAACAGACCTTCGTCCTGGAGAGGTGGAAAACACAAGTAGAGTTTTCCAAAATGTCTGCGGTTCACTCGGTGCAATCATCTCATACGGACTTATTTCCCGCTGTTTTGGTATTCCAGCCTTTATCATTCCAGCCTTCATTGCACTTTGTGGACTTCGCATGATGGGAGCCTACAAAAAGCTAAACCTAACGAAATGGTTCATGGGAATGGCTTTGGTAATGATATGGTCGTCTATTACTTTTGCCAAAGCACTTACCCCACTGATGGGTGACCAAGTCTATAATCCAGGAGGAGACCATGGTGCTTTCTGTGTTCAATACATGGAAAACCTTGTTGGTACACCGGGATTAATCGCTATATTGGTGATTATCATGTTGGCTTATCTCACTTATCTTACTTCCGAAACGATTACTGTCGTACGCAAGATGATTAACCCATTTGGGTATATTCGTGACAAAGTGAAGTTTACGGTGGTACATGATAGTAAGGGAGACAACACTGAAAACGTCTATGATGACGAGGTAGTTATTGAGGAAGAGCCTGTAGAGCCAGCAGAATATGTTGATCCTACCCTCGCAGAACCTATCGACTTGCCAACAGAACCTGCAATCGTTCCACAAGAACCAGACTCACTCTATTCACCTAATGGTGGTGACAAGGCTAAGAATACAGCAGAGAAAGAAGGTCCAGGCTTTGAAGTTGAGGAGGAGAAAGTTGAGGAGAAAGCAAATAGCAAGACACTTGCAAACAACAACCTTCCCCTGACTCCTATCAATCCTCGTGAGCCTTTTACAAAAGTGGAAGTTCCTTCACTTGACCTATTAAAGGAATATACTTCTGATTCTAAGACCAACTACGTTAGTCAAGAGGAATTAGAAGCAAACAAAGACCGTATTATCAAGGTGCTAAACGACTTTGGTGTACAGATTCGTAGTATTCGTGCAACAGTCGGTCCAACGATTACGCTCTATGAAATTACACCTGCCCAGGGTGTTCGCATCTCTAAGATTAAGAACCTTGAAGATGATATTGCACTGAGTTTGGCGGCTATCGGTATCCGTATCATTGCTCCAATGCCAGGCAAGGGTACGATTGGTATTGAGGTACCAAATGCTAAAGCAAACATTGTGTCAATGTTCTCTATTCTGAACTCACGCAAGTTCCAAGACTCTACAATGGAGTTACCAATCGCATTGGGTAAGACGATCACCAATGAAGTGTACATGGTCGACCTTGCTAAGATTCCTCACCTACTCGTTGCGGGTGCTACCGGACAGGGTAAGTCAGTCGGTCTGAATGCTATTATCACCTCCCTTCTTTATAAAAAGCATCCTAATGAGCTAAAAGATTGTACTGGTTGACCCAAAGAAAGGTAGAGTTCAGCGTTTACTCTCCTATAGCCAAACCATTCATGGCAGCTGTTGAGAGAATGAAGATGAACCAATCATCACTGAACGTTCAGAAGGTTGTAAAGACATTGAAAGGTCTTTGTGTATTGATGGATGAGCGTTATGACTTACTGAAGGCGGCTCGTGTTAGAAATATAAAGGAATATAATCAGAAATTCCTCAGACACGAACTGAACCCAGAAGAAGGTCATGAGTTCATGCCATACATCGTTGTCATCATTGATGAGTTTGGTGACTTGATTCTTACTGCGGGCAAGGGAAGTGGAGATGCCTATCACACGTATCGCACAGTTGGCACGTGCTATCGGTATTCACATGATTATTGCAACCCAGCGACCAACAACAACAATTATCACTGGTAACATCAAAGCAAACTTCCCTGGACGTATTGCTTTCCGCGTTGGAGCGATGATGGACTCACGTATCATCCTCGACCGACCAGGCGCACAGCAACTTGTTGGACGTGGTGATATGCTTTATCTCAATGGTGCTGACCCTGTTCGTGTACAGTGTGCCTTTTGTTGATACTCCTGAAGTAGAGAACATTACCAAGTTCATTGCTAATCAACCAGGACCGGTTCGCCCATTGGAAAATCCCTAGAACCATTGTCTAGAAGACGAAGTTGGAGGAGGTGGTGCACTGGATACTCACAACCTTGATCCATTGTTTGAGGAGGCTGCACGTGCTATTGTTGTCAGCCAACAAGGTTCAACAAGTATGATTCAACGTCGTCTGTCTATTGGTTACAACCGTGCTGGTCGACTGATGGATCAAATGGAGAAAGCTGGTATCGTTGGTGCAGCAAAGGGTTCAAAGCCACGTGAGGTACTAATAAGCGACGAGGTAAGTCTTGACAATATGCTTACTATCCTACGTGGATAACTAAGAATAAAAGTATAAGAAATCAGAATAAAAACGATAAAACAATGAAACAGATTAAATATTTACTATTGTTCGTAGCCATCTTTTATGGCAAATAGTATTTTCGCACAGAATGCTAATCAGGCTAAGGCTTGTATGGATAAAAGCTGCAGCCAACATTTCTAATTTGGGTGGTTTTACGGCTCGCTTTGCACTTTCCAGACCCGGTGCTGTAGGTAGAACTGCAGGTACTATTTCTGTGAAAGGTGTTAAGTTTGTTGCCACAACGCCACAGACAACCGTATGGTTTAATGGAACAACACAATGGTCATACATGAAAGTCTACTGACGAAGTGAATGTTTCTACACCTACAGAAGCATCAGCGTCTTTCAATGAACCCTTACGCATTGATGACATTGTATCGTCAGGGTTACAACCTTTCAATGACAAAATGAAGGTGGTTCTTACGTGGTACACATGAAGGCAACCAATCCAAAACGTAATATTCCTGAGGCTTATGTAACTGTTAGCAAAGCCTATCAGCTACAAAAGATTAAGATTAAAGCAGGCTAATAAAGTGGACTACTATCACCGTTTCTGATATTCAGCGCAAGAACCTTTCAGACAATATCTTTTACTTTCAACAAGAAGAACTATCCGTCTGCTGAGGTGATAGACTTGAGATAAATGACTTACTGGGAAGCTATACAAACATTGCATAAGCACTTCTGCTCTATCGGGTAGAAGAAATAATATAGGCGAAGCCAACAACGTAGCAAAAGTACTTTTTACTACGTGTTGGCTATTTTTTTCTTTGTGCTTATTTTGTATGGATAGGATGAATTGGCAGACCTCGTTATCGAGGATAATCTTGGTGGTTATCGTTTCATCTATGCCCTAATACCAGTATTTCTGTTCATTGATTATCTTTTTCAGATATACGACAGACCACCGATTACTGATGCATATCCGTCCTTACCTACTCTACCGCTTCCCAAACATAGCTATACAGACTATCTGATTCTGCGACAACTGATAGTTTTTCAAGAATGTAAACCTTCTCTTTATCTGTATTCCCTTTGGTATCAAAACGCTCATTCCAGAGTTAGGGTGCATCGGCTATGATATGGTTATACTGCAGGACTTTATCTCCTTCTACTTATCAATGGACAGTTCTTCCAATTTACACAAGTACTGACTGCACGTGGACTGTGGTATTGGCTCATACCTATTCTTACCCTACTTATTTATCGCCATAATAACAATCTTCTTCCCATCTCCACAAAGTTACCTCAACGTTGGGCAGAGATTGCAATGCAATGATAAGAGGAGAAGTGTGGATATATGCTGTAATGATATTGCTTCTAATAGGAATGATATTGCTAAATCGCAACGTTCTTGAGCATCGTATTCTCCAAGAGCAATACACAGCAGCACCAGTGAAACATGACAAAAATAGCATAAACCTTACTTTCTTCGACCGATTCAACCAGATTGGTGAGTATCTTAAGATTGAAGTGTGGGGTATTCTACGCAACAAAAGACTCCGTTTGATCTTCTTTCTCAACACCTTTGGTATCTTTATCTTTAGTCTAATCACAGCCTTTGATCCAGAGAGTGACATGGTTAAGATTAACGGCTTTGTCTACTATAGCTTTATCGCTCTACGGACTAAGCTCACTCTCAAGAATCATGTGTTATGAAGGAAATTACTATGAATGCCTACTGATGCAGCGTAATAGTATCCAGAACCTTTTGCTTGCAAAGTATTATTTCTATACTGCTACTCTTAATACCGCTGCTCGCTTTTCCTCCCCTGTAGCTCTAATTGGGAAGATAAGCTTTTGGACAGTACTATCTTATGCCCTCTTTGCGGCTGGTGTCGCCTATCGTATTCTATTTCAAATGGCAATATATAATAAGGTAACATTCTCTATGCAAGCTACCCACACGGGCAAGAATGCGAATACTAACTATATACAACTCATCGTTACAATCATTACCATCATCAGTCCATTCCCAATTACCGCATTAGGTACATGGTGGCTAAACCAACCTATCCTCTCCAATACTATCCTCTCCTCCTTGGTATCATCTTCATAACCACTCATCGTCGTTGGATTAGTAGTATCAGTCGAAAGATGAAAGACAACCAATACGAACAACTTGAAGGGTTTCAGAGGAGTAGATAAAGAAAACAACTATCCGTTAAAAACAAAACTAAAAAAGAGCAGTTAGAATGAGTAATCACTCACAACTTGCATCTTCTTCACCACCTTTTTATATAATGCTAAGCATCAGCACCAATGTGTGCAGCATCAGCACCATAGTGCGCAGCGTAAGCACCATCATGTGCGCAGCCTCAACACCACAATAAAAGTACTAAAAATAAGATGGACTTTAGGGTGAATAGAGTCACTAAACAACAATGAATAAGGTGACAAGAAGAATACTTATAAACCAAGCATAGCCAATATAATCTAAGAAACTCTTCTCTTAACAGGAAAATATCTACAATCATTAGAAAAACAACTATAGTTAATTCAACTCAACAC